>Ga0265297_10000708_pt1 | contig 92586 bp, 95 predicted proteins | sample Munlanlwell13791_FD_192502 | JGI IMG/M metagenome (GOLD analysis project Ga0265297, IMG submission 192502) | Leachate microbial communities from a municipal landfill in Southern Ontario, Canada - Leachate well 137-91 | ecosystem: Engineered > Solid waste > Landfill > Unclassified | place... | reverse complement strand
GCCGGAATATTAACCGGCTGTCCATCAGCTGCGGCTTTCGCCATTGCCTTAGGGCCGCCTAACCCGTAGATGATTGCCATTGCTACGGAAACCTTGGATTTTCGGGGATTTAGTTTCTCACTAAATAAGCGGGTTACTCATGCCAACATTATCTCTTCTAATCGCTCCAACCGCCCTCACGGGTCGGTCTTCAGCGCAATTAAAATGCTCTCCTACCATCTCGTCTTTCTTGCGAAAGACGGATCCGCATCGTCGGTACTTCGCTTGAGCCCCGGTACATTTTCGGCGCATCACGCCATCGAATAGTAAGTTGTTACACACTTTTTAAAGGATGGCTACCTCTGAGCCAACCTCCTATCTGTCAGCGGCGTGACACTGCCTTTAACACTTAGCGAAGATTTAGGGACCTTATATGGCGGTCTGGGCTGTTTCCCTTTCGACCATGGAGCTTAGCCCCCACAGTCTGACTATTGAGTTTTTCTTTACGGTATTCGGAGTTTGAATCGGAGGCCGAGCTTGCGCCCTTTACCACCAAACCAGTAGCTCTACCCCCGTAAAGATTTTTCTCAACGCTAGTCCTAAAACTATTTCGGAGAGAACCAGCTATTACCAAGCTCGATTAGTTTTTCACTTCTTACCCCAGCTCATCCGAAGGTTTTGAACAACCAACCGGTACGGACCTCCCGCCGCGTTTCCGCGGAGTTCATCCTGGCCAGGGTAAGCTCGCTTGGCTTCGGGTCTATTGTTAGCTACTTTGTTCCTTGCGGAACGCGCGCTATTAACACTTGGTTTCCCTGTGGCTCCCCCCTCCCCAGTTTTACGAACTTACGCTCTTCTTATCATATAAATAAAAGAAACGCGCTCGTTATAGTCTTACCGACAAACAAATGTCAGCAATAGACAAAACTGGGGAGGGGTTAACCTGCAACTAACAATAAGTCGTTGGCTCATTCTTCAATAGGCACCACGTCACCCCGTACCTTGCGGCACTTAGGGCTCCGAGTCCTTGTAAGCATACGGTTTCAGTTCTGTTTCACCGCCCTCCCGGGCTGCTTTTCACCTTTCCCTCACGGTACTAGTTCGCTATCGATCACAAAATGTATTTAGCCTTTCCCGATAGTTCGGGATGTTTCCTTCGAAGTTTTCATTCTTCGAAGTACTCAAGATTAGAAAAAAGAAAGTTGGTTTGTTTTCGCATACAAGGCTTTCACTTTCTTTGGCCGGACTTTCCAGTCCGTTCTGCTAACAAACCAATTTGTAACTTTCCTCTACCCACAAAATTATTACCTAACAAAATTGTTGGATAATAATTTTGTGGAAGAAATATTCCTATCTTACTACACCGCCAAATCCAAGAAATTGCTTTCATAGATTTTACGGTTTGGGCTCTTCCCTTTTCGCTCGCCGCTAATTGGGGAATAACTTCGTTCTCTCTTCCTCCGCTTACTGAGATGTTTCACTTCAGCGGGTTAGCATCCATCACATCTTACGTGTGATGATGGTGAGGGTTTACCTCACCGGGTTGCCCCATTCGGAAACTCCCGGCTCGTAGGCCGTTACACGCCTCCCCGAGAATATCGCCGCTACACAGCGTCCTTCATCGCCATTTTGTGTCAAGGCATCCACCGTACGCCCTTATTAAATGAATAAACCGATCATTTAGAAGCTTATTTAATGCTTACCGTTTCAAAATTAAAAAATTTTGTAACGGGTAATACACTGCTTTACTCCGGTACAAACCCCAGTCTGTACCGAGAGTCGCTTGCCACCCACTTGTGTGTGGCAAGACTTTTACCCTCCTAAGTTTTTCTTTGAAAAATTTTGGAGGATTAATTGACTTTTCGCTTTTTAAGCTTCAGTCGGTTCTTCCAGTTACGGGACATAAAAACCGCTCTCAGAGCGGTCTTTCCGATCTGGCCGAAAAAATTCCGCGCCTTAGGTAAGACCTCTCTTTAGTTTGTTCGGATTTAACATCTACAAGGGTAAGTATATAAGGCAAACAACCTCTGTCAAGAGGTTGTTTGCGAAAAATTCAGGCTAAAACGCTCATCTCCGCCAGTCGGCGGATGACGGATTAGCGATTGTCAAACTTCTCTTCCAAACGGTCTAATATCTGCTCCGCTTGTTTCTTGCCTCCAAGTCCGAAAGCAAGACCGACGGCGAGACCTACGGCGAGCGGAGCGGCCACAATGAAACTCATCAAAGTGCTCTCCACAAGACCCGTGTCAACGCCAAGCTGCTTTAAGGCCGCAACACCTCCAAATATCATTACTATCCACCAGACAACGGAACCGAGGAATTTGATGGAATGGAGTTTTGCTCCCGTAACCGAAGCGTTCACAAGCTTCTTCAAGAATTGCGCGATGAACGCGGCAACGAGAAGAATAAGAATAGCAGCAACGAGATTCGTAAACACCCATCCTAGAGCGGACGTGATAAATAAGGAAAGAGTGGTAAGACCCAATACATCGGCTATGCCCACGGCAAACACGATGAGAATTATCCAATAAGCGAGCTTTCCTAAGAATCTTCCCGAATTTAAACCGATGCCGGCTCGCTGAAGATAACGATCCAGTCCGATCTTCCTAAGAAGTGAATCAAGCTTCACGAGAGTTATCAGTTTTTCAATCGCAAACTCAAGTGCCCTCGCGACAAGAAGACCGATGACCAAAAGTACGATCGCTCCGATAAGATCGGGTATAAAACCGATAATCTTGTCAATCACGTTCATGAACGAATTCACAAGCGTATCTGCCCAGTTTCTGACCAACATTTATGTCTTTTAATTTTTTAGTTTTGTATAGCGACCTTTCTCTGCACTCTAATTGTAGCAAAAAACAACTTTTTTTACGGGCTTGCCTGTGGAAAAGTCCGAATTTCAGACGTATTTGGAAAGTTGCCTAAAGTCGCTCTTAAGTTCTTCCATCTTTGACCTGTCATAAACGGCAACCGCGGGATGATATAAAGGCAATATGCGAACCTTTCCGTATTCCGCTTCCGCTTCAAATTCCCTGCCATGCGCTCTGCTTATCGGTTCAATCAAATTTGCAAGCCCGAATTTCCGCATTATGTAATCCATTGAAAACCGACCGAGGGTCGCGATTACCTTGGGCTGGATTATTTCTATTTGCCTGTCAAGAAACGGCGCGTAGATTTCAATTTCTTCGGGCAGCGGGTCACGGTTCCCCGGCGGACGATCTTTTACGATATTCGTTACATAAACCGATTGCCTTTCAATGCCGGCAGATTCCAAAAGCTCATCCAATATTTTTCCCGCCGCGCCGCAAAAAGGACGACCTGTCGCCGCCTCGTTCCTTCCGGGCGCTTCTCCAATAAACACAATAGATGCGTGATGATTTCCTTCCCCTATCACGGCAAAATTCCCGTTCTTAATCCGTTCTTCGTAAAGAGGCGAAGATTTCAGATTCCAAACCTCGTCTCTTACCGCTTTTAATTTGTTCGTCCTTTGGTCTTCCATTTTTAGCCGGCGCTTGCTCCACCTCCTCCTCCGCCGCCTCCAGTCGATCCTCCACTGCCAGATCCGCCAGAGCCCGATGATATTCCCGTTGCCGAAATAAAAGCGGAAGAAAAAGAATTACTAAATCCGATTGATGAAAATCCTGAATAATCACTCTGACCACTAACCGCGTAGGTCGTATACCATGAAGGATTAGGTATGTTCATACCCTCAAACGCTTGTACCCATTTCTTCTCCACTCCAAATATCATCGCGTACGGAAGATATTCTTCAAAAATTTCAGGCGTTAAATTTTGCATCCTGTATTTTTCCGCTGTTTTTAAGTAAAGCTTGAAACCCAATATCTCCTCCCTTAATATTTTTCCCTGTTCAGTCCATTCAACTCTAAAGTGCATATAAACCGCCCATCCGATAAATAATACGACAAGATATGATACAAATATCATCACGTCTAAAAAATATATTAAAGAAATTACAAACAAAACAGCTAGTGCAATTTCCAAAGCAAAAGTAATTATAAAACGAACAGATTGCGTCATTTTCTTAGAGTTCCACGGTTTTCGCGACGGCCTCCTTAAAAAAGCCTTTGTTTCCTCTTCTGTTTCTTTTAAAAGCAAGATGAACGCCTTTTTAATACCTTTTGATATAAACCGCGCTTCAATAAGACCGGGACGCTTTGACATATCAAAAACCTGATTTTTATGAAAGATTGTTTCTAAGAATTCACTTTCATAATTCTTGAGTTCGCTTGTTTCTTTTTCGGTTCGAGTGATGGTGTATGCTTTTTTCTCTTTTTCTTTTTTTATCGTCAAATAACCCCTTATGGCCAAATCTATAACGGTCGCTGGCCATGAAGTTGTGGCTCCACTTTCCACTACCTCGGCCATAGCCGGAGTTAATCCTCTAGGCGGTTCATATTGCGGAACAATAACTCCTTTACCGCGTTTATCTCTTTTTCTGATAAAAACAGTTAAAACAATCAAAAGTAATGTTGAAACGATTCCTATAATCCAATAAGTTTTAAGCCTAAACCAATCTCTCCAAAAATCCGATTGTGACACGAGTCCTTTCGGCCATCCGGCCGCAACGGTGAAAACTTCTTTGGGAGAAAGATTATATTCGTCAAAAACAAATGTCTGCGAATCAATTATTCTCCCGCTCGCACTTTCATTTCCGTACGAAGCAAATTGTAATTCATTAATGTTTGCTCCCTCAGGAATTCTAACTGTTACTTTTGCCTCATTTATATTTTTTTCATATCCGTTTCCTATCGCATCCCAATACAATTCATCCTTATCGGATAAAAACGATATAGCGCCGTGAAGCTTGTATTTTATATCCCAGGTGTGGGTCGTATCCGTTAAATTGTAATACCAATAAACATCTACGGAATCGGTTCCGCGACTGAGCACGCAATATGACCCCCAACTTGACGAATCTGTCTCATCAAGTCTTTGAGATGAAAAACGGAGCTCTTTACCCGTCTCCTCGTCAAAAACTTTGACGTCCGTTATGGCGCTTGTTCCCCTTTTTAAAATTACCTTATGGACATAATTAAAAGTTCCTTCAAAATTAAATGTCATTCTTTCGGTAACGTCCACCGTGGAATCGGCGTTTACGACGTACTCAATATCCACTAATGGATAGTTATAGTCCTTCGCAAATGCCTGCGTGGGAAGTAAAAAACTGGCCAAAACGGCGATTGTTACGATTAGTTTCTTCACCAATTTATTTTATTCTCTCGCGCCCGATATTTCCAAAACTTTGTCCAAGTGGACCTAGCCGGAATCGAACCGGCGTCCCGGCAATGCGAATGCCGTGTGCTACCACTATACCATAGGCCCGAAACGAGGAACGAAAAGATTATACAATATCTTTTCGTCCGAATGAGGGCATATATTGTTTTTTTTAAATTCAACATAGGCCCTTACGTCCTGGATTATAAGGATTTTCCCGGTCTCTGCAAAATTTTCGGGCGTTTCCGCATTCCTCGTATCGTCCACTTTGAAGCCAAATATATTACGAGGGCTCGCGCAGCTATTTGGGCAATATCCGCCCACGAATCCGTTCTCGCAATTTGAACCATGGAAACTACTATATTTTTTACGGCAAATAGAAAAAAATCGCCGGCGAGAAAAATCACTGACCCCCAAATAGCGACCTTTCCCGCATCTTTCGCTTCGGCAACATTTTCTTTTGCGGCTTTTCCGCCAATGAAAGCCCCGAGAGCGACAAAACCGAGCATAATTAAAATCCCTAGAACTCTACCGGCCGTCCCTCTTACCAGAAGCACGGCAAAAAAAGAAAAGAGACTCCCCAAAAAAACTCCGGCCGCCGAACCGAAAACGATTTTAAGCACCGCTTTTAATCCCTCTAAAAAAGAAACGCCGCGCGTCATTTTGCTTTCACTTCGTTTTGCGGAGTACCCGCCACGAAAGAATCAATATTTTCTACCGTCGTATTCATTATTCTCATTACCCCTTCTTCCGAATTAAAAGCGTTGTGCGGCGTGATTATCACGTTATCCATGTCTACGAGCAAGTGATTATAAAGTATCGTTTCCAAATTGTGCGTTTTCCCTTCCCCGCTCATTATGAATTCGCGCACTTCTTTTGTTGAAATTTCTTCCTCAAGAACGTCCAGCCCTGCTCCGCCTATTATTCCCTCATGCAACGCTTTAACGAGCGCCGCCGTTTCAATTATGCTTCCTCTCGCCGTATTTATTACGAGAGCTCCTCTTTTGACAAGACCGATATTCCCCATATTCAACATATGAAAAGTACTCGGCAACTCGGGCACGTGAAAAGTTATCACGTCCGATTGTCCCAGCAGTTCTTCAAAAGTCACGTATTTTATCTGATTATCGGCGGCAAATTTCTCATCCGGGTAAGCGTCCGTTGCCACCACGTTCATTTCAAATCCTTTCGCCATTTTTATCATATGGCGTCCGATACGCCCCGTTCCCACTACACCGATTGTTTTTCCCTTTAAATCAATGCCTCTTAATCCATTGAGATCAAAAGAAGCTGTTTCTCTTATTCGATTGTAAGCGGCAAATATTTTCCTGGAAAGATTGAGCAATAATCCGAACGCGAATTCGGCAACTGAATTTTCCCCGTATGAAGGCACGTTTGAAACCACGATTTTTCTGTTTTCCGCCCCCGTTAAATCTATATGGTCATAACCGGTAGTTCTTGTGGCTATAAATTTTAAATTGGGAAAAGCGCCAAGAACTTCGCTTCCGACTTCGCTATTTGCAAACACCGAGACGATGTCATAATCCGTTTTCTCCGGAATGCTTTTCTTATTTAATCGCCCTCCGTAAAAGTCCAGTTCATGACTGGCCAGTTTCTCTTTTAAATAAGTGCCTTCCCATATTTCTGTTTCAAAAAAAGCTATTTTCATGGGTTTAATTATAACCGGTTTTCCCCAATTGTTTTTCTTTTTTTAACACCGCTTCCGTTGTCTTGAGCACGGTATCGGGATTCAAGGACATGCTGTCAATGCCCTCCTCTACGAGGAACATTGCGAATTCCTCGTAATCGGAAGGTGCTTGTCCGCAAATGCCGATGTATTTCCCTTTTTCTTTGGCTGTTTTTATCGCTTTCCTTACAAAGTTTTTCACGGCCGGATCGCGTTCGTCTCCTATTTTTCCAAGACCCGCGTTATCGCGATCGGTTCCCAACACGAGTTGAGTAAGATCGTTTGAACCGATGCTGAAACCGTCAAAAACTTTAAGAAACTCGTCTGCCTCTATCACGTTGGAAGGCACTTCGCACATCACGTAAACTTTTAATCCGCCCTCCCCTTGTACAAGTCCGTGTTCCTTCATTATCGCGATGACTTTCCGTCCTTCATCTGCCGTCCGGCAGAAAGGAATCATCACTACCAAATTCTGGAGCCCGAACTCCTCTCTCGCCTTTTTAACGGCCTGACATTCCAATCCGAAAGCTTCCGCAAATCGCGGATCGTAATAGCGAGACGCTCCCCTCCATCCGATCATCGGGTTGGATTCCTCCGGTTCGTACAGAGCCCCTCCGATTAAAGCGGCGTATTCGTTCGTCTTAAAATCCGAAAAGCGGAGTATTACTTCTTTCGGATAAAACGCCGCCGCTATTTGGGCGATTCCTTCGGAAAGTTTATCCACGTAAAACTTTGTTTTATCGGCATATTCCTCGGTCATTTCTTCTATCAACCTTTTAAGAAACTTATCTTTCAGTTTTTTAAAATTAATCAGGGCCGATGGATGTATTCTGATGTGAGACGCGATTATAAATTCTTCTCTCGCAAGTCCCACTCCGTCATTTGGGATAAAAGACGCCTCAAATGCTTCTTCGGGAGAGCCGATGTTCATCATTATTTTCGTCTTCGGTCTTTCCTCGCGATTTACGTTGTATTTCCTTATCGTCCACTTGGCCTTTCCCTGCCACACGTATCCTTCCGCTCCCGTGGAACAATCAACGGTCAAAAATTGCCCTTTCTTTATTTTTTTCGTGGCGTCTCCCGTTCCAACAACGCACGGTATGCCAAGTTCTCTTGAAACGATTGCCGCGTGAGAAGTTCTTCCTCCTTCGTCAGTGACGATTGCCGAGGCTATTTTCATTATCGGTTCCCAATCGGGATCGGTCATTCCGGTAACGAGCACTTCTCCTTTTTTGAAATTCTTGATGCCCGAAACGTTAAGTATTACGTTCGCTTTTCCTTCGGCGATCTTTGATCCGACCGAAGCCCCTTGCGCAAGCATTTTTTCCGGATGCGATTCCATTACGTAATCCTCTATCTGGGATATTTCTCTTACTCCGTGTATCGTTTCCGGTCTTGCCTGCACGATGAATAATTCTCCCGAAATGCCGTCTTTCGCCCATTCCAAGTCCATCGGTTTGTCGTAATGTTCGTGAACGATCACTCCCCATTTCGCGAGCACGAGCGCTTCTTCGTCCGTAAGCGTCATCTTTTTCCGGTTTTTTTCCGAAGTTTTAATTATTTTCAGTGAATTTCCCAACCCGTAAATTTCCGTTTTTTCTTTTGTTCCAAGTTTTCGTGAAATTATCGGTTTATATCCGGCGCTTAAGGTCGGCTTAAAAATTTTGTACTCGTCCGGTATCACTCGTCCCTGCACCACCATGTCCCCAAGTCCCCATGAACTGTTGATGATAATAGTTCCTGAGAATCCCGTTTCGGGATCTATTGTAAACAACACGCCCGAAGACGCCTTATCCGACCGGACCATTTTCTGGATTCCTACGGAAAGATAAGTTTGCATGTGACTGAATCCCTTGTCTTCCCTGTAAGAAATCGCTCTGTCGGTAAAAAGCGAAGCGAAACATTTTTTTACCGCCAAAAGAACCTGAGTCTTTCCCGAAACGTTAAGAAAGCTCTCTTGCTGCCCGGCGAAGCTCGCGTCCGGCAGATCTTCTGCCGTGGCCGATGAACGAACGGCAACGTCCGCGTTTTTTACTCCAAATTCCTCGGACAACTCTCTGTACGCCTCAATTATTTCTCTTTTTATTTCTTCCGGTATTTCCGAAGCCAGGATCATCTCCCTTATTTTCTTGCCTCGGCTCTGGAGATTATTGATGTTATGGGTGTCCAAGTCCTTGAGAACTTCGCGCATCTTGTTCGGCAGTCCGTTCGCTTCCAGGAACTTAATGTAAGCGCCGGAAGTTATCGCAAATCCGTTTGGAATTTTTACGCCTTTTTTCGTAAGAACGTTATACATTTCTCCCAAAGAAGAGTTTTTTCCGCCTACTTTGGGAGTGTCTTTTATGGAGAGGTCTTTGAACCAGATTACGTTTTGCATGTATTTATCTATTATAGCCCGTATTACTCTTTGTGGCTTCCTTGAGTATCACCACCAGATCCGATATGTTTGTTCCCGTTTCTCTTGCTTCTATGAGCCCGCCCGTGTCACTCATAAATTTATAAGAATTATTTTCGTCCAAGAATTTTCGGTAGTCATATTTTAGCTCCTCAGCTCTTTTAATCACTCCTTCGTCAATTAATCCGCCTCCCACTCCTTCTATATTGTCTTTCCCGTCTGAAGCTACTGATGCAAAAACTGCGCCTTTGGGAATACTGTCGATCGCTCCCATCGCCGTTTCTAAATTTCTTCCTCCTTTTCCTTTGTGCTTCACATAAACTATCGTTTCTCCTCCACCGACAAAAGCGACTTTTCCTCTTTCCGTTTTAAATTCGCCGATTATTTTTTTGGCAAGTTTTTTTGCTTCTCCCTTCAAATACATTCCGCAAACGCGCGTTTTGTATCCCCTTGCTTCTGCTTCTTTTTTCATCGCTTCAATCGCATCGCAATTACTTAGCAAAAGAATGTTTTTAACTTGCTCAAAATATTTTTTCTCTTTAGGTGTTTCTAAAAACGTTAATCCACTAATGCCATACTTCTTAGCAACTTTCAGAGCATCGGCTTTGCTTGTCCTGTCATAGAATGTCGGACCGGAAGACACCAAACTAACGTCCTTGAAAGGAACGTCTGAAAAAATAAGTCCCAACACATCCGCCGGATAAGCCAACTTCGCCAAATTTCCGCCGTGAATTTCCGAAATGTGTTTTCGGACTATGTTGATTTCTTTTATGTTTGCTCCTTTTCTGAAAAATTCCTCAATCACGCTTTTTAAATCCACGCAGGTCATTTTATGAGGAGCGCATAAAAGAGAAGATCCCCCTCCCGAAATAATGGCAATTACTAAATCTCCCTTTTTCGCTTTTTTTAAAACTGATACCAATTTTTTTGTTGCGGATATATTTCTTTCCGAAGGGTACGGATGTGTCCCTTCATAAGATTTAATTTTGTCGAAAATTCCTTCTCTCTCGCCTACAACGACCCCTTCCGTTATCCGATGTCTTAAAAGCCCGGAAATGTACTTGGCTGTTCCGTAGGAAGCTTTCCCTCCCCCGACAACGTATACATTCTCGTATTTTGAGAGATCTACTTTGTTTCCGTTGACTAAAAGGACGTCTTTCTGGAGCCGTAGCTTGTTTTCGAGGACTTTCTCCGGCAAAGAGGCGTCAATTCCCGCTTCTACTATCCTCAAAACATCTCTTCTTAAAGGCGTTTTCGCGATTTTTTGGTAATTGGTTATAAACACTCGTTTTCATTTTAAACCAAAACGAGTTATGCACATAACCTTAAAAGCTATAATTAACGTATAAGAAAGGTCACAAGGCAAAATAAAAGTCCCATGGCAAAAAAGAGAAAAACAGCCAAGAAAGGCAAGAAGAGATAGTCTTCTTCCTTCTTGAAGAAGGTATATGTGAGCCCCGCCTCCTTTTAAAAGAGGCGGGTTTCTTTTAACTTAACAAATTTAAATTGTCTCCTTCCGAAGTTTTATTTCTTTTCTCATAACCGCACTTCACGCATTTGTGCGTTATAAGAAATTCGTCTTTTATCCATTCCAACTTTGTCGGTTCCATCCGTCCCCTGCATTCTGATTTTCTGTCTCCCGGATCTATATCCACGTGTTTGCTCCACAAACATGATGGGCAATGATTCGTATACCCGTTTCCTTTAACTTCCTCTCCGCAATTCTCGCAAACAAAATTTTCTTTAGTTCGTATGAAAGTCATTTGATCTAGCAAGAAAATATTTGCGGGTTCTTAGAGACCGGCCCAAGCGGCCTTGGAGCGGGAACCCGCAAATATTTTCTTGCATTAGGTTGTCGGGCTGCCGAGAATCGAACTCGGTCTTTACGCACCCGAAGCGCACGTACTACCGGTATACTACAGCCCGATGAAAATACTATAGACTCGCCCTAATCAATAATACAACTGTCTGTTGCGTTGCGAAGCAGTGCAAAAAACACCGAAACATACGTACTCGCTGGTTACTACAGCCTGATAAGAATCACTATACTTTATACTTTCTCTTTATTTCTTCTTCAACTTCTCCCTCAAACTCCATCTTCGCCTCCTTCGCTTTCTTCGCCATTTTCACAAGTTCGCTTTCTTGTAAGCTGTTCAATTCGTCCGCTCTCTTCAATAACGATTCTTCCTCGTTCTTATCCGGTTCATCAAGAACTTCTTCAAGCAATATTCCGAGTATCATTCCCACTTTCGGTCCGGGCGAAATTTTCAAGTGTTCCATAAGTTTAGTTCCGTCCAGTTTTAACATCTTGGGACTTATGGGATCGCGTTTGACTTTATCAATCATGAACCGCAAGTGTCTCGTTTTGTAAGGCACTGCTTTCGGTACTCCGGAACCGATCCTGTCCGCTTCTCGGATTTTTAATAAATCTCCGATGTTTTCTTCCCCGACTCGGCTTATAAAACGCCTCACGCCTGCCTCCGTTACTTCGCCCACGTTGTAATAAAAAAGATGATGTCTAACAAGGTGCGTTACCCTATCGGTAATTTCTTTGGAAAACTTGAGCCTTTCCATTATTTTCTTCGTCATTCTTGCTCCGATTACCTCGTGCGCATGGAAAGTGGCCTCCGGTCCTTCTCCTTCTTTCGCTTTCGGTTTTCCAACGTCGTGTAAAAGCGCCGCCAAACGAACTTCAAAAGAGGCTTTGTCTTTTGCCGCATAATCAAGCGCTCGCAGATTATGTTCCCAAACGGTGTATATATGGTGTTTGTTTTGAGTTACCCCTATTCCTTCCGTAAGTTCCGGTATAATGTGCTTCAAAAGTCCCGATTTCTCCAGCGTGACTACCCCCCAGGCCGGACCGCTTCCTTCGCTCATTATCATTTTCACGAATTCGTCCCTTATTCTCTCTTCGGCTATTTGTGCAAGTAAGTCGGAGTTTTTAACGATAGCCGTAAAAGTTTCAGGCTCTACATCAAATCCCAATTCGGCCGCAAAACGGACGGCGCGCATAAGACGAAGCGCGTCTTCTTTGAATCTTAAAGTCGGATCTCCGACCGTTTTTATCAGTTTCTTTTTAATGTCTTCCTGTCCCGAAAACGGGTCTTCTATTTTTCCTTGGAGGGTTAATGCTATGGCATTGACCGTAAAGTCCCTCCGGGAAAGATCTTCAATGATCGTCTTCGCGAATTTCACTTCGTCCGGATGACGATAATCGGAATAACGTCCTTCTTTTCTAAAAGTGGTGACTTCAACCACGGAAACGGTTTTGTCTTCCGAACGGGTTTTAACTCCCACCGTTCCGAACTGATTCTCATACACGCTATCCGGAAAACACTCTTGTATCTCTTCCGGTTCGGCAGACGTTGCCACGTCCCAATCTTTCGGTTCGCGCTCCATGATGACGTCCCTCACTGCTCCGCCCACTGCGTACGCCAAATGCCCTTTGTTCTCTAGAGCAGTAATAATGTCTTTTACTTCTTTTGGAATTTTTCCTTTCAAGTTCATCGGCGTTTGCGCGCCTTGCAGGAGTCGAACCCGCAACCTTCTGGTTCGAAGCCAGACGCTCTATCCATTGAGCTAAAGGCGCATAATATTACTCTAGATTTAAAATGTTTGCTTTACAAATGTCCAAATTTTTATTGAAAACAAGTTAAAAATAAGTTATATTCGTTCTGTCTAAAACATCGGTGGATCGCTAGCTCAACTGGCAGAGCAGACGCCTCTTAAGCGTAAGGTTCTGGGTTCGATTCCCAGGCGGTCCACAATTTATAGTTTGGGAATCGAACGCCGGACTGAAGATTCGCCCTTTTGCGAGCGACGGTGAGTAAAAGAGTTGGAGGGATTCCCAGGCGGTCCACAAAAATTTTTCAAACAAAAAACGGGCAATGCCCGTTTTCAATTCTCTTCAAACTCGCGTAATTTCATCTTGCGAAGTTCTCGCAATATTTCCTGTCCCTTTTCCTCCGCAAGACGTCTTGCCGTATCAATTGGTGCCCTCTCAAAAAAATGGAGCGTGTATGCCGCCACCAAAAGTCTTACGGCAAGTTTTTCGGTATCAAGGGTGTCCGCATAGTCTGGAGTCAAAGCGTAAAAACCGATATAAGTATCTTCTTCAGTTTCAACAACGGCCGCATCATTCGTTTTCCGTTCTTTTGACTCCGTAAAAAAGATATGCCTTATCTTGTCGTCCATCATCATCGCTTCTTTAAGAGAACGCCTTCTAATCCAATCCTTCGCCAGTTCAACTTTTTCACGAAACGGTTTACTGATTGGGAAAAAGTCCATTCTGCTCGTCGTAGTAGACTCCATCAGGGAACACCTCCTCTCTTTTTCAATTATCAAAGAAATTAACTTTAGGCAATTAGACCACGCTTGGAAAAATTAATCAAATAAAAAGAGGGATTACTCCCTCTTTGTCTCCGATAGAAAATTCGGATTCAACCCGCTGTGATCTATTATAAGACCCTTTACCGCCTTTTTCCCGGCTTCTCCGAGTCTTTCTTCCATGGTTCCCATGGCCGTAACGGGATGCTTCCCATTGTAAGCTTCCGCGATGATTATTCCCGCGGCCTGTATTCTTGCGGATAACTCTTCCTCGGTTGCCGTAAGCACGTAGCCCACCTCGAGCTCCATGTAGCCGACGAGGGGCCCGTCGTTATCCAGGTATAGCGTTCCCGATGAGGTTGGCTTGCTTATCGTGGTTACGAGAGAAATATTGAGTATTGCCCCCGTTCCTTCCTTTCCCGCCGCCTGAAGACGGTAGAGTAGAGAAAGCGCTTTTTCGTAAGCGGCCGGCTCATCGCTCTTGGACACAAGAGCGTAGGCACGTTGTGCCATTGCCATGTGAATTACCTCCCTTCCTATCTAGTTCTTAAAAAACAGGTTTATTTCGGTAGGAGTAAACCACAAAAAATGAAACCCTTCAAGATTTTCGCTAAAATCAAAGTTGTGGCAGTCGACGAACTCAAAATAAGCACTCCTCTTAAATCCATTAAAGGCGTTCCTCCAGGAACGGCGAAAAAACTGGAAGAGATCGGCATAAAAACCGCGGGAGATTTATTGTTGTCTTTTCCCGTGAGATACGAGGATTGGATAAATCCGGAAACTCCGGGAAAATTTTCCATCGGTGAAAACATCGTCGTAAGAGCTCGCGTAAATAAATCTTTCACTAAAAGAATATGGCAAAGAAAGCTGTCCATCACGGAAGCCGAGCTTCAAGGAGAAAACGGCGTAAAAATTAAAGCCGTTTGGTTCAATCAGCCTTACGTAAGATACGGCTTTGGCGACGGAGACGAAATAGTCGCTTCCGGAAAAATAATGGAACGGCAAAGAGGTCTTGTTCTTTGGAATCCCGTGTATGAAGTGGTTGGAAAAGAAAATTCTAAATCCGCTAGTCGGATTGGTTCCATTATCCCCGTTTACATCCGGCCAAAAGGCGTAAGTTCGGCGATGATGCAACGCATCGCCGGAAAAATCATCTCTCTCGCCGATTCGTTTACGGAATTCATTCCGGAAAAAATCCGCTTGGCCGAGCAACTCCCCGAAATCTCGGTTTGCATCCGCAAAGCCCATTTCCCGGAAAACATGAAAGATGGAGCTTTCGCCAGAAAACGGTTTTCTTTTGAAACCCTTTTCCTGATCCAACTTCTAAACCGAGTAAGCCGGCAGAAACTCATGGAAATGAAGGCGCCAGTCATTCCTTTTGACGCGGAAGAAATTAAGCAAATGCTTTCGCTTCTCCCTTACGAACTGACCTTCTCGCAAAAGAAATCCCTCTTTCAGATTCTTTCCGATATGTCTTCCGGCCATCCGATGAACAGACTCCTGCAAGGAGACGTCGGTTCGGGTAAAACGGTCGTTGCCGCGATCGCGGCTATTGTGGCGGCAAAAAGAGGATACCAATCGGCCATCATGGCGCCGACCGAAATCCTTGCCGTTCAGCATTATGAAACAATTAAAAAACTGTTTTCTCTTTCCGGAATAACTCTCGGGCTTTTCACTTCGGGAGAAGCAAAAGTATTTATGGAGGAATGTTTGGAATCGGACGTTAAAAAATCGGAAATGGCTGATATGCTTTCCCGCAAAAAAATAAATATTGTTGTCGGCACTCACGCCTTGATTGCAAAAAGGCAAACCGGACCCGTTCTTGATCCTGAGTCTTTGGGGTTGGTTGTCGTTGACGAACAGCATCGTTTCGGAGTTTCCGAAAGAGCGCATCTGGCAAAAGGCAATGCCGGAACTTTACCTCATTTTTTAAGTATGTCCGCGACTCCCATTCCGAGAACTATGGCTATCGCCCTTTTCGGCGATTTGGATATGTCTTTTATTGACGAACTTCCCAAGGGCCGGAAAAAGATCGTTACCAAATGGGTTTCTCCGCAAAACAGAAATAAAGCTTACGCTTTCATAAGAAGCGAATTGGCAAAAGGAAGGCAAGCATTCGTTATCTGTCCCAAGATAGAAACACGTGAAATTAATAATGAAGAAATAAATCCGGTCTTCCGCGCTTCATGGGATAACGTTAAAAACGTAAAAGAAGAATACGATCGCCTTTCATCTCACGTTTTTCCCGGCGAAAAGATCGGAATGCTTCACGGGAAAATGCCCGCCAAGGAAAAAGAAAAAATAATGGGAGCTTTCAAAAAAGGAGATCTATCCGTTCTTGTTTGCACTTCAGTCGTGGAAGTGGGCATAGACGTACCGAACGCGAGCATTATGGTCATTGAAGACGCCGATCGCTTCGGTCTTGCCCAGCTTTATCAGTTTAAAGGAAGGGTCGGTCGCGGAGAGCACCAGTCATATTGTCTGCTTTTCTCCGCCGCCTCCACGGATATTGCCAAAAACCGTCTTACGGCCCTCTCCGAAGCCAAAAACGGGCTTGAACTTGCCGAAAAAGATTTAGCCCTTCGAGGTCCCGGCGAATTTTTGGGCAACAGCCAAAAAGGGCTTCCTGACATCACGATGAAAGCCCTTGAGAACAAAGAACTGGTTAAAAGGAGTCGCGAAGCCGTAGATATTATTATGGAAAGCGGTCTACGTCTCCAGGAATTCGCCCCCCTTAAATCCAAATTGGATTCGTTGAGAGAACAGTTTCATTTAGAGTAGACTAGGCGTATGGATATCGTCGTAGGTATTGATTCAATTAAAACCGTCCCCGAAATAAAGCCCTTAGTTGACGCCGGCGCGGAAGAATTCTTCTGCGGGTACATTCCTGAATATTGGTCAAAAGAATACGAATGGGAAATAGCGCCTAATCGCCGTTCTTATAAGGAATATAACTACGCTTCCCTTGAAGACTTAAGTCTGGTTGCGGACTCTGTTCACAAACTGCATAAGAAAATTATGCTTACCGTTAACGAGCACGAGTATCCTCCCGAAAGGATGGGCTTATCCATCCGCATGGTTAAAGAAACGCTCCCCCTGCGTTTTGACAGCGTCATTGTTTCAAACATCGCGCTCGCGTTAGAGCTAAGAGAAGCTGGCGTCGATACGCCTTTTCATGTAAGCATCGGCGGACTCGCGAATAATTACGAGGCCGTCCGGTTCTGGAACAAGCACGTTCTAAATATTCGCCGATTTATTCTCCCCCGAGATATAACCGTCTCGGAAATCAAATCCTTGGCCGAAAAAGGCCGCGACGACGGAGTAACCTTTGAAGTATTCGGCATAGGGAACATCTGCGCTTTTAGTGACGGCTATTGTCTCACCTGGCACTCGTCCCGGACTCCCAGCTTCTGCACCTGGTTTTTGAACGGAGAGAGGAAACTTATAAGCATTACGGACGAGATTGGTAAAAGCGTTTCATTAAAAACCACAGTGGATTTCAGAGGGCCAAGCTTTGATTCCGAACGTGATAAATTTCTTGATTCTCAAGTTCGCACCTGCGGACTTTGTGCCGTTCCCCTTTTCAAAGAATGGGGAATTTCTGCCATCAAAGTACCTACTCGCGGCGAAAATAATCGAGCCGTGCTTATTCCTCTCGTTAAGCAGGCAATGGAATTGAAATTACCGGAAGATTGTAAAAAAATCATCGGTTCCGAAAATTTCTGTTCCGGCGCTCGCTGTTACTATAACTATCCATCCGAAAGAAATGTTTGAAAATTGGGATAAAGAAATATGCATCGCCCTTCCTTCCCTTAACGATTTAAGACTTTTTATGGAAAACAAACCGTTGAGAGGTTCTCCGCAAGAACTGAGGACTCTTTCGGAGACAAGAACGTTCTTGCAAAAAGCTACCCGAGTTTATTTCGGCCACGAAACCTGTGCTCGTCGGCTTCCTCAAAGAAACGAAATAATTGAGGCTTTTTCTTTATGCTTATCGTCCGAAAAAGAAATGTCTTTGGTCCTGCCTTACATGGGAGAACGAAACGTCAAGTCCATTATTTCCGCTATTGAAGTCTTTTCCTCTCTAAATCCCGGCGAAGAAATAATTACAAGCGATTTCGGAATCATTAATTTTATTAAAGAGAAAAATGTTCCCGTAAAAATCATCCTCGGCCGATTACTTGGAAGATTAAAAAGAGACCCTCTCTTTACTCTCTCTTCAGAAAAATCTCATAGAGAATCATCGCGCAGTTCTTTCTCCGTTCCCTCTTTTGCAAATTTCTTTCTTGCTTTAGGTATATCCCGCGCGGGCTTTGATTCCCTCCCGCAAGGAATAGACGTATCCGATGTTTCTCGTTTTGAATTTGACGCTTATTGGCCGTGGGTTTACGTCACAAGCGGCCGCGGATGCCAACTTTTAGGCGCAAATGATTTCACCAAAGGAAAGTACCCGTTTGAGGCGCCTTGTAACAAAGAATGCTTGATTTCCGTATTGGAATCGGAAAAGAAAGGCAATTTTTACACGATTCAAAAAGGAAACGCCGTTTGGATGGAAATTCTACATCCAGGGAAATTATCGGGTAACTTCACAAGACTCATATACGAGCCCGTCATCCCTGCTTGAGTTCAGACCTTATCCAGAAGAATAAAAATATATGTGGACGAGCCTTAGGCTTGGCCTAGCGGCTCTGAGCAGATTCGTCTACACATTTCTTTATAACTTCCATTTGTTCTCTACTCTTCTACGCTTATCGCCTTCATTAAGCATCCTCCTGCCGCCCTTTTTGCGCATTCCACATCTGCCGTTTCAAGCGTCCATAAATCCCCCTCTCTTTTTCCCGCTTTTAACGCCACTTTAAGCGTACTCATATCCATTTCAAACATTTGAGAGCATGCGGTAATGCACGATCCGCAAGCAACGCACATATCAAGATTTAAAGTTATCTTTGCCATTTATTAATTAATTTTAGTTCAGTCTCTCTTTGATGCAATATGTCCTCTTATTGCCTCCTCCCATGTTATCCTCTTCTTTCCCTCCGGTATCCCCGCTTTTTTTAGCTTTTCCGTTTCTTTACGGATCTCATCCACGTCATTTTTAAATATTAGGCATGGCTGGATTATTTCTAAAAGCGAAAAACCTTTGTGCGTTATTGCCTTTTCCAGAGCTTTTTCTAAAAAATCAGGCGCAAGCGCCGAAGCGCGAATCGTAAACGTCGCTCCCGCATCCTGCGAAAGTCTTATGGCATCGATCGGTATCCCGAAACTCGTTTCGTTTGTCGCCGTCGGTTGCCCCTTGGTAAGGGCAAATACCCTGTTGTTCGCAACGATCATCGTTACTCCCACGTTTCTTCTTGCCGAATGTATCAAGTGATTCATTCCCTCGTTGTACGTTCCTCCGTCTCCTCCGAATCCGATTACCGTAAGCTCCGGTCTTGCCGCTTTTATTCCCGTCGCCACCGGCAACACTCGTCCGTGCAAAGCGTAAACGGCAGAGACGTTTATGTAATCGTAGATCTTCGCTCCGCACCCGATATCCGTAACAAGAACCGTTTTATTCAGATCTATTTTATTCTCGTCGTGGAGTTTTCTTAACGTTTTCTTTAACGTCGCAAGCGTTACGAAATTAAGGCACCCCGGGCACCATGTATTTTTCTCTGTTGTATTTATGTTTTGCGGTTCTTTTTTCATTTAAAAAATTTGATTATGTCGTCCGGCGTAAATGGTCTGCCGTCATAACGCAAAAAACTTTTTTTCGCGCTGACTCCGCAATTTTCTCTTATTATGTCTTTCAGTTGTCCAGTCGCGTTATTTTCAACCGTGTAAAATTCGCCCTTTAAGGCTTTCGCCAATTCATTTTCGGGAAAAGGCGCAAGCCTATTGATCTGAATCGCTTTGAATCCTTTAAGCATCGGCAAAGCGTCAAGGATCGCTCCCTTTGGCGAACCCGCAAACACGATTATTTTTTCTCCCTTTCCATAGACCGAGATTCCAGAGAATTTTGTGAGTTCTTTTTTAAGAGTTTCTAGTTTGCGGAGCCTCTTATCGTTCATCTTTTTTATAATCACCGGGTCTTCTGTCGTGTGGCCGAATTCGTCATGCTCGTAGCTTGCCGCGCGGAAAATTTGCCCTCCTCCGGGTATTATGGCCGGTGAAATACCGTCTTTGGTAAAAGCGTAGCTTTGATAACCATCGCTCGCTTTTTCGGATAAAACCGCAGCCCTTGGAAGCGTGCTTTTTAGCGTTTTATGCGTGGAATAGCTCTCGGCAATGTGTTTATCGGAAATTACAAACGCTGGTATTCTGTACTTATTAGCGAAATAGAACGCTTCTCTTGTCGCTTTATACGCGTCTTCCTCGTCTCCCGGGATTAAAACCAAACGCGGAAATTCTCCGGGAGCCATATTCAATACAAATTTCAAATCTCCTTGCGCCGTATAAGTCGGCACGCCGGTTGAAGGCCCCATTCTCTGGGCCGCGTAAAATACCGCCGGCAATTCGGCCATTCCGGCAAAGCTTACCGCTTCGCTCATAAGCGCGATCCCTCCTCCCGAACTCCCCGTCATGGCTGGTACGCCCGCATAGTTTGCCCCGAGTATCGCGTTCGCGGCTGCGATTTCATCTTCCATTTGCTCCACTAATATTTTCTTTTCTCTCTTCTGCCTTTCCAGTTCGGCAAATACTCCTGTCGCCGGAGTCATCGGATAGTAAAAAGCCATTTTCAGCCCCGAATCCAAAGCCGCTTTGGCAACGGCATGGTTTCCGTCAGAAAGTTCTAATGAAACACCGGTTTTCAAAACCTCCAAATTGACCCCCTTAACATCTTTAGAATAACCATATTCAAACGCCCTGATGGCGCTTTCGCCGATTTCCTTTCTTAAAATCCCGACTCCTGAACTTTTCGGAATTGAAAAATATTTTAAGAGCATCCCGAGCAGAACATTATTCACGAAGTGTTTATCACCTTCTTTCAAATCTATGTCCTTTGCCGCAAAAATCATTCCCTCTTTCCGAATCACTTTCTCATGGCCCAAAACGGACTTTTCGTCTAACGCCACGAGTACGTCCGCCTTTTCATCGTGACTTCTAACTACATCTCGCGAAAAAGTAACAATGCTGAAATTATGCCCTCCGCGAATAAGCGATGAGTAATCGCGATATATGAAGCACGAATAGCCTAATAAAGCGACGATTTTCCCAAAAATAACCGCCGTCCGGTCAATGCCTTGTCCGGCCTCGCCCGCAAAAATAACCGTTCTTCTCACTTTGAGGATTTTACCTCCTCTCTCATGGCAATTCCAAAGGCCTTCCATTCTCCGGATGGAAGCAACGCGACGTTGGCCGACACCTTCTTTCCCGTCTTAACGGCCGCAAGAGTAATATCCTCGGCTTTTTTCCCGGTCTTGCCGCCAATTGTTATTTTTATAACGGCGGGCGGAAAATCCTTGTCAAACAAAAGTTTTACTTTGTCCTTCCCTTCCTTTACGGTAATCGCGTTTTTACTTATCGTATCCACTTTTCCTCTCACCTGCGCCGAAAAATTTTCAAAAATGGATAAATTAAGAGCTCTGGAGAACGAATCTATTCTCGGGTCTTTTTTAGCTTTCTTGGTTTGAGACATTATCCGGCTTTTTTGGGACTAAGGCGTCCGGGCCTTTTTCTTCAATGGCTTTCTTCAAGTTATCCAGATACGATCTACTTAAATTAAACGCCGGCGGTTCATATAGGTGAGTTTTTCTTATTTTTTCAAGCGTTTTTTGGAGTACGTCTATCGTATCCATAAGCGTTAGTTGCGCCTTCACGATTCCGTTCGTCATTTTGACGTTTGTGGAAATATTATGATTTTTGATCGTAGCCTCGTTCCAGTTGTGAATGATCAAAAGATAACTCGCCGAAAGGTCTCGAAATATCGGCTCAATCGGTTTCTCAAGCGCAATGTTCGCAAAAACGCGCGCCATTTCCGCTGCCATATTCATCTCTTCGGAAGTCGGCACAACGTTTCCCCCGTTTATAACGGTTGTAAGTTGTTCCGTCATAAAATTGAGGGTTCTTTTTATATTGCTGACATGCTGGGAAGCGAATATGCGCTTTAGATCATCCTCGTAATTTAAAATACGCTCAACTTGAGATTTGCTGGCTTGCAGAGTGTTAGTTATTTGGTTTTCCATTTTGTTTTTTTCAGAGTGTTATATGGCTAAATGATACGGCTCGGGTTTATTCGTGTCAAAATCAGTATCCGAGCATTTTCGCTAGTTCTTGGAGTACGTCTGCTTTCCCTTGACCCACTCTCGCAAGTACGGGCTCTAACATGCCGAGTTCTTTATAGGCCTTAATCATTGAAGCCACTTTTATGTGCTCCATCTGGCAAACGGAAGGAATAGGCGTAAACGGGTCCCCGGTAACTTCTAATTGGCTTCCCAAACACCCGAACGAACACAAAGTCTTCAGAAGGCACTGTTCGCAATAAGGCTGGGTACTCGCGTCAAAAGAATATATGGCGACCATCATATCTACGTTCTTTGATTCAAAACTCGTTATTTTGCCGTTTTCTACCTTAAATTTGCCGAAGTTAAAGGGCGAATAAGACGTTCTATGGCACGGCACAAGAGACAGATCCCCGAGTCTCAAAACCAAATTTGATTGAATGGAACATCCGATTCCTCTCCCGATGGTCGTCAAAGGGTTCCTTAAAATGTTGTATCCTCCATCAAAGAGAAAATCTAAATACGTGCCTACGTCTCCATGGCAAGGATTGTCAAAAGTCCAATGGATCAAAAATTCCACAAACTTCCCCAAATCCGCCATCTGCCTTTCGGTCCATTCCACGTTCCGAACTTCTAAAAGATAGATATTTTTCCACGGCAGCCGATGCTTTGAAAAATTTTCTTGGAACCACAACCAATTCTTCTGCCAGTCTTCAATATGCTCCGAGTAGACCATCGGATGAAACCCCGTTCCCCATTTTTTGGAAAATTCAAAAACTTTGTCGTAATAAGCGTCGTCCCTTATCTCTTTCCCGCTCTTAAAAGGTCTGTTTACTTCGCAGTATTTCCCGTCAAATGATGAGGAAAGTCCTATAGGTAGACCAACTTCTTTGGCCTTAGTAAGTAAATCCTCTACCTTTTTTGTGAGGTCAGACGAGAGTATAAAAGTAAAGTTTGTTGGCACCACTATGTATTCCGGCTTTTTTTCTTTGTCCTTATAGTTGTCAAGGATCATATTTATCGCCTTCCAACCTGCGTCTTGGATAAATACTTCTCCCGAGAATATTTCTATGTGTTCCGGCACGTATTCTTTCTCGTTCAACCAATCCAAAAGCATTTTTAAATTTTTAAGAAGTGTTTCCCCGTCTTGATGTTCGTGCGGATACAGTTTTTCTCCAAACCGTTGCAGATAACAGTATTTACACTTTAAGTTGCATTTGTCGTTAAAGAAAAGCTCTAACGATTTAAAATTCTCGCTTTCTTTAAGCTCGGGATGTTTAAATCCCTTGAAGAAGCTGTGATTCAAGAACGATTCTACTAACTGATTGTTTTCTTCCTGGTATGTCATACGATTTTTATTATTTCCCTGAAGGCTCCGTTCCCGAACATTCTTATGAGCGACACGGGCGTAAGTTGAAGCGTCCCCGTGTTTAAAACCGCCTCCATCGGGCACGAATGCGCGGTTGCCATAAAAAGCGTAAATAAACTCATATAATCTTTGTTTTCCAAAAACAATGGGTCGGCTTGCCCCGCGAGAGCAAGCTCCTTTGTCATCACCTCGATTGAAGAAAGTTTAATCGCCCAGAAGTCATGATACCCTCTTAAAATATAATCAAAGTTCTGGAGTTTCAGTTCATCGTCAACCGAAGGCATATACCACTCTCTCAAATGGTCTACGAGTCCTTGGTTAAAGATGGAAACATCCCAATTCTCTATTCCTTCCTTTTCCAATACCGCCCCCACATAACGCGGATCGTTTAAGTAAAAAGTTCGGTGGCAAATATGCAAACTGTCGCCTACTCCCACGTTTGAATCTCCCCCCGAACAGGTAAACATTCTTCTCTTTGGTCCTAATTCGTCCGAATAGTTTATTATTCTTGTTAGTCGATGCGAATAAGCGCTCTCGTAACCCTTGCTGTGTAGGGTTCTTAAATATTTAGCAAATAATTTTCCGTCCGCCGATGTAAATTTCCCCGGTACGGCAAGCGTGGGAATATATCCTCCCTCCCTCATTATGACGTTTGAAGACGTATTTATTTTTTTTATTTCCGCCTCCAAATCACGGAAAAAATTAATATATTCGTCAATTTTCTCCGGTTTTTCGGTCATCGCTTGGATATTTTCAATCGTGAGCGTCGGTTTCCAATGCAAATCAATATAAACGTTCGTCCCTTGCATTTCTTTCACGAAGTGAAGTATCGCCTCGGGGATTTTCTTGGCCGCCCCGGGAAACCGGTTCTCGTCCACGATAAATTCCGGCCCGTCGAGCGAAACCTGCAAATTCAATTTCAGTCCTCTTTTTTCAAGCTCCTTTGCAAAGTCAATGATCGGCTCGGGCATCACCATTGAAGTCGAAAAACCTATCTCTTTCGCCTTTGGAAAAAGTCTTTCTATATCGTCCAGTTTGTTTTTTAAAATAGGCAGAGTGAGCGCCGGTTCCGTTCCCCAAAAACTAAGGTGGGTCAGATTATCACCCACTATTTTTTTTAAATTTTCTAAAAACGTTCCGTCTTCTAATCCTTTAACGATATCGGCATGCACCGCCTGCATCGCCGGTACCTTTGGAATGTAACAGTACTTGCAGCTCAACGGGCATTGTCCGGTCGTTAAAAGTTCGGCCGCCTCAAATCTCATCCTCCTATTTTAGTTAAGGGGTTCCTCTATATCAACTTGACAGTCGCCACCCTTCCGTAGTTTTAGCGTAGGAGGGTCCGTCTCCGCCATAATCCTAATCAAGATAGGCCCGTAAAAATCAGAACCCAAATTCGTTTTCTAGTTTACCGTATAAATACTGGTTTCTAGTTTCTAGGCTAATAATTGCGATTGTGCGTTGCATTATACGGTCCCCAATGAGCGGTTTTATAGTTCGGATTATGAGTAGAATACTGGCTCGTATAGTCTCCTCCGTCGTGATTGCTATTATGAATGCTCAATACGCCCGCATTATGAGTTGCTCTAACCGTCGTATTAACGCTTGAATTATATGGGCTCCAGTTTGAACCGTAGTGAGTGGTATTGTTGTTTGTGTTGTGTGATATATAGTCGGGCGTATCATTATCCACATAATAATTTGCCCTTACTGTCGTATATACGTATCCGTTATACGGACTCCAGTGTGCGCCGTTATGGGTAGTATTCTGCGAAGAATATTGCGTATCATAATCGCTCCCGTCGTGTGTAGTATTATGAGTAGCTCGAACAGCACTATTATTGCCCGTGAATACCCCTGCATCTTGGTTTGTATAAACACCTGTATTAAAGCCTGAATAAACATAAGTTTTCGCTCCCACTTCTTCACTTGTGTGGTGCTGTCCCCAAAATTCAGCATCGGCAGTGCCATGATAACCAGAGTCTTGTCCTGTATAAACAGTTACATTATTTGCACTGTTTTGACTGCTATTATAAGTCGACCGTACCGTTGTGTTCTGCCCTGAGTAATGACTCGCTCTATCAGTGCTGTCTACCCCAGAATTATAAGTTGTATTAACACCCGCGTTGTGAGTTACACATTTTTTAGAATCTACCGTATTAACGTTCGTGCGAATTTCTAAAATATCCGCCGCATCAATGGAAGAACCCACTCCTATATTTTGTTGCCAAGTAAAAGCCATTTGTTTTCTATATTAATAAACGCTTCTCACCGTACTGTTATCCGTCCCGTCATAATTTGAGTGATGTGTTCCCTTGTGCGTCGTATATACCGTTCCGTTATACGGCCCCCAATAGGCGGCTCGAACAGTACCATTATGCGCGCTTAAATGAGTGGTATTATGCGTTGTTCTTACGCTTATGTAATCGGGCGCGTCGTTATCAACGTAATAAGCGCTCCTTACAGACGTATTAACGCCGTTGTTATAAGGACTCCAGTTTGAACCGTAATGGGTGGTATTATTTGTCGCCTGCGCTCCTATGTTGTCGGGACTGTCGTAATCGGCATTGTGCGCTGCTCTTACTGTTAAATTAACCGTTCCATTAAAAGGACCCCAATGCGCTGCTCGAACAGTGGTATTATGTGTAGTGTTCTCCTGTCCACATAGGCCAGATTGAAAAGCGGAGAAGTGCATAGTCTGAACAGTCACATAATCATTTACCTTTGCCGCAGAATCAGCAGCAATGTAATGGTAACAGTTAGTCATGAAATCATTCACATAATCCGACGCATCCACCGTTGCGTTGTAAGAGGTATAATGACCAGAATTGTGGGTTGATCTAACGGTTGTATTGGCCGTCGCATTAACTGTTGCATTATTACCGCTATTATGAGTTACATTTTCAGTAGAATTAACTCCGCTACAATGCGCCGTGTTGTGCGTCTTACACCAATTCGTATCGGCATAGTCCGTTACGTCCCTTAACTGCTGTGATTGAGCCGAAGTTATCGCCGAACCGCTTGATACGGGCAAAACCGTCCATCCTGGCCCCGAGCAGCTTGGCCTGGAAATTCCTAAAGCCGAATACACCGAATCGAGGTTTGTTTTAACCTCGTTATAGTCTTCGTCTTCAATTGGGCTTCCCGCGCTAAGCGAGCTCCAAGTAAACGCCATTTATCTTTCTTTTTTTTAAAAAAATTAACCAACTACCGAATTCTCATCTACGTTCGCTCCCGTATCATACGAGTTATAAACTCCCGAGTCATGAACGTTGTGATAACCCGTATTCTCCGATGCGTTATGGTTCGGACAAGCCGGTCCGTTAGCAGGCGTTTCCGCTTCTGACTGCGCAGGCTTTGGATTCTCCGATTGCGAAGTCACCGGCTGTGGAACAGGCGTTGATTGCGCTGGTTGTGAAGTTTCCGTTTTTGCGTCGCCCGTATCGTCCCCTATTAATTTCCATTCAAACGCCATTATCTTTTTTTTATTTTCTTTTTTGATTGACCTTTCTTTGTCTCGCAGCAAAAACAATCTATGTGGGCCGGGATCAGATCGGTTCCTTTCGCGGTTACTCTCCTGACATAAAGCGCAATTCCGTCTCCGGGCTTAAAACGCGCTCCGCAAACGGCGCATTCTTTTTCCTCAAAATGAACGTCCGTGTAATAAACTATCCCGTGAATTTCGGTCGCGTCTATGCGTCCCGAATTCTTGATCGGTTTGCTGTCCATATCCAGCCTGTTTTTGGATATTTTAATTGCCATTTTAGTCTTTTTCTAAAATAAATATTTCTTCTCCCGTTCTCTTATCAATGAAAGCCACTTGCTTGTCGTCCTCAATCATATTTACTTTGTCCCCGAACGTTTTTTGGCTTTCTTTTTTCTTCGGCAAAGCGGAAACGGGAGCCGCTAAAGCCGTTAGTTTATTCCCGAAAAGTTTTGCCGCTACGAGCGCAATTCCGCCAAAAGCCAAGAGCTTCAGAAATTTTCTTCTTTTTTCGTTTGTCTTATTTTTTGCCTTCATTGTCTTTCATCAAGTCTTTGACTTCCTTCTCCGCCTCTAGCTTTCCTTTCTTGAATTCAGCCGAAGCGCGACCGGCCGACCTCGCAAGCTCGGCTATTTTTTTGCCGCCAAAGAAAACAATTATTGCAAGAACAACTATTATCGCTAGTTCTGTGAAACCCATTTTATTTTTTATCCTTTTTAGTTTGTTTTCGACCGTTACCACCCGCGACCGAGCCTACAAAATAAAGTCCGGTCAAGGGCAATGAAAGCATTATCATCGTAACCCCGCTTCCATCTGGCGTAATTATAGCAGACACGATTAGAAAAATTAAGAAAGCGTAACGCCAGTTTTTCTTCCACATGGCTCTATTAGTAACCCCTACGAAATTCAGGATTCCCATCGCCACGGGCAGAAGAAACATTATCCCGCAGGCGAAGGTGAATCCAAGCGTAAAAACGGCAAAATCGGATACGGAAAAGAAGGGTTTTGCTCCGATATTCCCCGCATATTCGTAAAGGATTTTAAAAGTGGGCGGCAAGATTATGAAATAGCCGAATACCGCCCCCGCCGCGAAAAGAAATGCCGCCGGTAAAAACAATTTTCGTAACGTTCTTCTTTCTTTGTCGTAAAGCGCCCCCGAAATGTATTTGGCTAGCCTGTAAAAGAAAAAAGGCGAAGTGAGAATAAAAGAGATCATAAGCGCGATGCCCACTTGCACCACGAACGCCGAAACCGGCTCGGTAACGATAAATTCCACTTCCTTCGGCACGAGCATGCTTTTCATTTGCAAGAATGCCTCCGCCGCGATCGTTTTACCTTCTAAAACAGGTACCGAAAAAAATCCTATTCCCAAAACCCCGAATATATAAACCCACGGAATAAAAATTCTTTTTAGTTCCTTCAACTCGTCCCAAACAAAAGCCATCAATTCAATTTTACACTATTTTTTTCCAACCCCCTTTACGTTTTGTACTGTTGTTGTTTTGAGGAAACTGTCGGAGGGCTTTTGGTGCGGTCCCGATTTTTTTAAAAAATCGGGCAAAAGCCCGAGAGGTAGACGGCTCTTCTCGCTGGAGACAGAGAACGTCGGTTCTGAAAAACGGCAACAGACAAAACTATGTTCCTTCGTCTAGAACAAGCACTTGCGCTCCCGCGCTATCATAAATTCCCATAGACGTAGTGCTTATGGGCCGTATCGTAAACGAGCTTACACCGCTCTTAAATCCGATATTTGAGGGGAAAAGATAAATACCTCCTCCCGTGTTGTCCCCGAACGTTCCCGCAGAAACATTCGCCGCGTTTACGGTAGAACTGCTGGCAGCCGTTGTCTGGGTTGTTCCATCAGGAAACCTAAACCCGCCGGTAGTTGATTGGATCCAACCCGCTACGGACAATTTATATGAAGGACTGGCAGTACCTATACCGACGCGACCGTTATCGTAACTTGCTCCGCCGCCCAAGATGGTCATTATCACATTATCATTCGCCGCCGCCCCTCCTCCCGTCTCGGTGTCCGTATTTTGAATTCTAAAGGAGATCGAACCTACCGCCTCGTCATTTTTGTAATAGAAATTTGTTGTGCCGTCCGTTATCCCGATATTTATCCGCTCGCTATCGGTTCCATTGCGCGAAATCACAAGAGGCCTCGTATCCGTCGTCGTATTAATCCAAACTCCGCCTGTGTTCTTTATAAGAATGGAACTTGCTGGAGCATTCTGTTCCGCCGTTACCGCTCCTCCTCCCGTTGCCGGATTAGCTGCTGGATTGGTCCAAGCCAAAACCGGCGCCGCAGAAAATACAGCGATCCCCATAACGGCGAAAATCAAAAACGCGATCTTCCTCATCCGATTTAATTATATCATTCTCATTTACTAGTTGGGTGTGGATGATTTAACCACGATGTACCCTTTTGCTTGAGAGTCCAATCCTCCGCACGATTCGCAATAATAAACGTGTGTTCCTTCCGTTTCCGCCCTAAATTCAATTGTCTTTGTTTCTCCTCTCCTCATCCTCTGACTTAACCCGTAATCCGGAACGACCACGTCATAATCATCGTCTACCGCCGTGAAATTAATGTGTACCGTGTCGTTCTTATTTACCGAAACTATGGACGGCGTAAATTTCTCTTTCTCTACGCTGACAAGAAAAGATCTGATTTGTTCGCTCGCCCCTTCTACCGCTTCTCTTACGGAGACTGGAACGGCAACCGATTCATTTGAGGGCGTTTCTCCCATCTCCGGCACCGGAATGTTTTCAAGTTCTTCAAGAAAAGCGTCTCCCGTTGATTCTCCGCCCAATTTTCCCCTGGAGTTATTGCCAAAATAATAAAGAATCCCGACCACAACGAGAAAAGCGAAAATAACTATCCCGCCGATAATAAAAATCCTCTTATTGCTCATTACCTAGTAATTATACAAAACCGGTTTTACTCTCGTAAATTTTCTCCTTTTCTTGCCTTCGGTGTTACCCAAAATCCAAGCCGGAATTTGCCGCCAAGCATCATTCTCGTTTGCGAATCAAGTCCCGGTATGGCGCTAAATACTATCAAGTTTATCGGTAACAACAGCCACTGCACGACAAATAAAAAGTAGTGATACCACCGGAAACCTTCCGGCTTCGGCGGCAGAATCGCAACCGAAATTATTGCCGAAGTGATGATACCCACGACCGCCAAGTTCATGAAAGTGCTTGTAAGTTGCGGCAACTGATACGAAAGAATCGTCTTGTTAAAACTTTCGCCTCCGAGAATAAGAGGCAACCTGCCGAGCAAAAGAATTATCAAGGCGTTAGTCGCCCATCCCCAATAAATATCTATGTGTTGATACACCCAATATATTTTCTGTCGGATGGCTATCTTTTTGTTTTTGATGAATCCTCCGAAAACGTATGGAATGTTTTCGCATCCCCACGCCCATCTTCTTTGTTGCTTGTAGATGTTTTTCATCGTTCGCCAAAAAGTCGGCGCCACGTTCGCATCCATTGATACGGGATAATTCAAAGGAATCGTTCTCCAGTCGCCGTTGTAATGCAAAAAACACTGCCAAAAAATAAGGGAATCTTCCGAAACGTGATTTGTCATCCAAAATCCGATTTCCACGAGCGCTTTGAAAGGCATTGAGTGCGATGAAAAAGTTATAAGCTTCTCCGGCCTGACCTGGCTCATTATGTTCCAAAAAGTCGTTGAAAAAGCCACGATCCGCGCAAATATCGGAGCTTCGTAAATATTGTTTATAAAAAACACAACCGGCTGGTAGCTGCTTCTATCTGGATATTCCGCCGTGAAGTAAGCGCAAGTCAGACGGCCGAAATAATCGGGAAAAACTTGCGTATCTATGTCAAAAGTGGAAACCAAAATATTCTCGTAAGGAATATTTTCTTTATCTATTACCTTCTCTTTTACGCTTCTCGCCGCCCAAGTTTCGTTTGATCCTTTTCCCGGAATCTCGTTCGGCAAATCGCTCGGATGTATAGTCGTAAAAAGTCTGAAAAATTTCCCGTCATATTCTTCTTTTATTTTATCTATTAGTTCTCTCGTCTCTTCTCCCGCTCTTTCTTCGCCGGAAAGAACCACGATAAACCGGTCTAGCGGATAATTCGTTTTCAAAAGCGAATTAAAACTCTCTCTCACGACGGACAAAGATTCCTTATACATGGGGAAAATCACAAGGTGATACATATCGCTCCACTTTTTCCCGTTTCTTTCTGGCAACTCTTTCGTTCGTTCCAGCCAGTTTATTTTTTGCGTCCTCTTCATTTCCCGATACCCGAAACCCAGGTGTATCGCAAAGTGAATCGTCCGAAGCAAGAAGTAGATGTCAAAAAGAATGATGAATATCGCCGTTTCAACGGGAAAAAGCCACGAAACGAAAAACATTGCGATTATGGTCGTCCAAGCAAGCGCCCCCGGCAGAATTTCAAAAAATCTTTGCACGCAGCCCTAAGGGGAATCGAACCCCTGTTACCAGGATGAAAACCTGATGTCCTAACCACTAGACGATAGGGCCCCATATATACGTCAAGAATATTGCCAAAAACCACCTGTTTTCGCAACTTATTGATAAATTCGCCAAATGATGGAAATTTTGAAAATCTGTAATTAGTGACGATCGTCACTAATTACAGATTACATAAAAAAATAAAACTCTTTTTTCGCAGATTCTAATTTTCCCTATACTCCTTTATTGCCTTCCTTAATGCCTGAACTGATAAATCGGCGCAGTGCATTTTAATAGGCGGTAAAGAACCAAGCGCGTGCTCAACGTCTTTAAATTCAATTTTTTCCGCCTCTTCCAAAGTTTTCCCCTTCGCAAGTTCGGTTATCATTGACGAGGTGGCAATCGCCGCGACACATCCTAAAGTTTCAAACCCGATATCTTTTATCACTCCGTCTTTAATCTTCAAATAAATCTTCATCATGTCCCCGCAAACGGGGTTTCCCACGTTTCCAACCGCTTCCGGATTTTCCAAAGCCCCCATATTTCTCGGGTTCTGAAAATGCTCCATTACTTCTTTTGAATACATATCTTTATTCTTCTTTTATCTCTCCCGTTTTCCTGTTCTTCTCACATCCCAAATCCGCGGGCAGTCCTCCGCGATCAAGCACGTCATCGCTATAAAACATGTTTGTTTCGGAAGAGGGTTGCTTTGCCGGTTCGCCGAAACTTCCGCTAACACTGCGAAGTTTTTCTATTATTCCCGGTAACACGGATATCACGTAATTTACGTCTTCCGCTGTCGTTCCTCTTCCCAAAGAAAATCTGATTGAACTGTGCGCGTCAAGATCGCTCATTCCCATCGCTTTCAAAACGTGCGAAGGAGATAAAGATTTTGCCGCGCAAGCCGAACCGGTTGAAACTGATATTCCGGCCTGGCTTAACATCACAAGTATTGCTTCTCCCTCGGCTCCTTCAAACCTGATATTCGCATTATTAGGCAACCTGTTTTCTTTCGGACCGTTCAATGCCGAACGAGATACCGAAGAAAGTATTCCGTCTATCAGCTTATCTCTTAAGACCCTTATTTCTTCGTTTTTTGCCGCGTAATCCTTAATTCTTGAGACGGCGCTTCCGAAACCGACTATTCCCGGCGTGTTATGCGTTCCCGCCCTTAATTTGTATTCCTGTTCTCCGCCGTCCATGAATTTCGCAAGCGGCGTTCCCTTCCTTACATAAAGCACTCCTATTCCTTTCGGCCCGTATATCTTGTGCGCTGAAATGGTAAGTAAATCCACCTGTAAGTTATTTACGTTGCAGTCCAGATAATTCGCCGCCTGAGCGGAATCCGAATGAAAATAAATTCTTTTTCTTCCCGTGGCATTCAACTCCGCTATCATTTTTCCGATTTCCCTGATCGGCTGTATCGCGCCGGTTTCGTTATTGGCATACATTACGGAAACAAGCGCCGTTTCGGGTCGAATAAGACTTTTTATTGTCTCTATGTTTACTCGACCGTCATTTTGAACCGGCACGAACGAAACTTCGGCAAGACCGTCTCTCGCAACTCTTTTCGCCGACTCAAGCACGCAATCATGTTCAATATCCGTCACTATTATGTGCGGCTTTCCTTCTCGCTCGTCCCATATTTTCCGGGACATCGCAATTCCTTTTACGACCGTATTGTTCCCTTCGGTCGCTCCACTTGTAAAAAGAATTTCCGAAGTATCACATCCCAAGAATTCGGCTATTTGTTGTCTCGCTTTTACGACCCCCTTTTGTGCCTCTTCGCCAAATTCGTGAACCGACGAAGGATTCCCGAAATTCTCGGAAAAATACGGCATCATCTCCGATAATACTTGACTGTCTACCGGCGCGGTTGCCGCATAGTCCATATATATCCTTTTCTCTTCCATTTTACTTATATATTCTTGCGTTTCCGCCCTATCGTCAAGAAATTGATTTTAGGGACGTTTGGGATAATTATTTCCCTATATATGTCTCTTATTTTCTCAGTAGAAACGAGCTGCGATGAAACGGCTATGGCGCTTGTAGAAGCAAAGGGTAAACTTGCAAACCCCCGCTTTAAAATCATTAAAAGCGCCGTTTTATCGCAGATTGCCATTCACAAACAATTCGGAGGCGTAGTGCCTAATATCGCAAAGCGGGAACACGGTCGGGCGCTGCCCCTTATGATAAAACGCTTCACGCCCATCCCCGAATTTAAAAATAGCGATTTTATAGCCGTAACCGCCGGTCCGGGTCTTGAACCGGCTCTTTGGACGGGCATTGAATTCGCTCGAGCGCTCGGAAAAGAAACCGGCAGGCATGTTTTTGCCGCAAATCACATTAAGGGACATTTATACAGTTTTCTTCTGTCTAATCCCAAAAAATATAAAAAACTCTTTCCGATGATTGCGCTCGTCGTTTCGGGAGGACATACCATTCTTTTTAAACTTGATAATCTAGGAGCCGTTAAAAAAATTGGTGAAACGAGAGACGATGCCGCGGGCGAAGCGCTTGATAAGGGAGCGCGCCTCTTGGGTCTTCCTTATCCCGGAGGTCCCGAATTGGAACGTCTGGCCCTTAAGGGAAACGCAAATGCCTTTGATTTTCCCCGTCCCATGGTCGGCCAGAAAAATTACGATTTCAGTTTCGCCGGACTTAAAACTTCTCTTCTCTACAAATTAAAAGGCAGTAATAAAGCGAATTGGAAAGAAATAAATAAAGATTCCATTATCGGCAAAAACAAAAATCTCGCGTCCGGATTTCAGGCCGACATCGCCGCAAGTTATGAGAAAGCGATTATTGATTGTCTGGTTATAAAATCCTTTCGCGCGGTGGATAATCATACTTGTCGTTCAATAGCCATTTCGGGAGGCGTTTCCGCAAATAAATTGTTGCGTAGCGAATTCGCGCGCGAGGCCAAAAAAAGAAAAATTCCTTTTCTCGCGCCGGGAAAAAGCTTAAGTACCGACAATGCCGCAATGATCGCCGTTTCAAGTTACATCGAAGATTTGAAAGGCGTTAAACGAAAACTCGCGGCGGACGGAAACCTTGCGACATAAGGCCAAATAAAGCAAAATCAGAGTTGATGGATACGCGCTACGATCATAATCGCTCCGAGGCGGAAATTTACGAAAGCTGGGAAAATTCCGGCTTTTTCAATCCGGATAATCTGTCAGGCAAGCCCTTTACGATTATTATGCCCCCTCCGAACGCGAACGGATCCCTGCATATCGGGCACGCCTTATTCGTAACGCTTGAAGACATTATGATCCGCTATTACCGGATGCGCGGCCGAAAAGCTCTTTGGCTCCCGGGAGCGGACCATGCCGGTTTTGAAACTCAAGTGGTTTACAACAAAAAATTGGAGCGCGAAGGACGTTCTTTCTGGGATGTTCCCAAGAAAGATCTGTACGACGAGATCAAAAAATTCACGCTGGAAAACAAGCAATATATGGAGAGCCAGCTTCGGAAGCTAGGGAGCAGCTGCGATTGGTCAAGAGAAAAATTCACTCTTGACGAGGATATTAAGGATATCGTTTATGAAACGTTTGAGAGCCTTTATAAAGACGGTCTCGTTTATCGCGCCGAACGTCCGGTCAATTGGTGCGTTAAACACCAGACGACTTTATCCGACTTGGAAATCAAGCACGAAGAACGCGCCGACAAACTTTACTACGTAAAATACTCTTTGGAAGACGGTAATGGATTCGTTGAAATAGCGACCGTTCGTCCCGAAACCATTCCGGCGGACGTGGCCGTTGCCGTTCATCCCAAATCCCGATTTAAAGAATTTGTCGGTAAAAACGTGTTGAACCCTATCACTGGCAAACCGATTCCCGTCATTTCCGACGCATCGGTTGATCCCGATTTCGGAACGGGTGCTTTGAAGATAACGCCTTATCACGATTCCGCCGACTTTAACATTTGGGTCGCTCACAAAAAAGAAATTCCCGACTTGCCCGTTTCCGTTATCGATCGCTACGGTAAATTGACCGATGAAGCGGGCAAAGAACTTAGAGACTTAAAAATTAAAGAAGCTAGAGACAAATCGCTTGAACTTCTGGGAAATAAGCTGATCAAAGAAGAAGAATATTCCCATGAAGTCGCCGTTTGCTATAAATGCGGTTCGGTTATTGAACCGCGCGTTATGATGCAATGGTTCGTTCGTATGACGGATGCGCCCGCGAAAGGAAAATCTCTCCGCGATCTCGCCGTTAACGCCGTTAAAAGCGGAAAAATAAAAATCATTCCCGCGCGTTTCGGAAAAGTGCTTATGCACTGGCTAATGAATCTTCGCGACTGGAATATTTCCCGCCAGATAGTCTGGGGGATAAGAATCCCCGTTTGGTATTGCGAAAATGACCACGTCATCATAAGCGAGCCTGTTCCCGAAAAATGTCCGGAATGCAACAGTAATAATTTTAAAGCCGAAGAAGACGTTTTTGATACCTGGTTTTCGTCAGGACAGTGGCCTTTTGCCACGCTTATGACGAAGAGAGGAGACTTCCAAAAATTCTATCCGACAGACGTTATGGAAACCGGTTGGGATATTCTTCCTTTTTGGGTTATGCGAATGATAATGTTCGGAATTTACCGAACCGGCAAAGTTCCTTTCAAGACCGTTTATCTCCACGGCCTCGTTCGCGACAAAGACAGGCAGAAAATGTCCAAATCAAAGGGAAACGTCATAAATCCTCTGGAAGTTGCCGAGACTTACGGAATGGACGCTCTTCGTATGTCTTTGATTATCGGCAATACCGCGGGAATGGATCCGATAATCTCCGAGGATAAAATCCGCGGCTACCGAAACTTTACGACCAAAATTTGGAACGCTTCCCGTTTTGTTCTTATGGATTATACGGAGCCCGAGAAAAAACCCAAATTATCCGCTCGCGATCGCAAAAATATCCGCGATATGGAAGCAGCCAAGAACAAAGTATCCCGATTTATTGAAAAATTTGATTTTAATCACGCGGCCGAAACCGCTTATCATTATTTCTGGCATACTTTCGCGGACGTTGTGATTGAAGAATCAAAGCCCCGCCTCAAATCGGATAACGAACGCGATGCCGCGGCGGCAAGGGAAACGCTCGTTACGATACTCTTGGGCTCGCTTAAAATGCTTCATCCGTTTATGCCTTTCGTTACCGAAACCGTTTATCAAGAACTCCCAAAAAAGGTTCGCCGAGAAAAGTTTCTTATGGTTGAACATTGGCAATAACCGACTATATTATCCCCGCCTCTATTTTCCTAGGATTTCTCTTGAGTTCCGCCTGGCTTATTTTCTTTTTACTTGAAGACAGAGAACAACCCGAACCGAAAAGCATTATCACTAAAACTTTTATTTTCGGCATTATCTCGGCTCTCGCCGCCGCGGGATTTGAAAAACTATTCTCTATTTACGCTCCCGTCCTGGGCATCACCGAATATTCGGTTTTATCAATCGGAGCAAATGCCTTGATAGAAGAGCTCGTTAAATTTATCACCGTTTTCATATTCATAAGCCACAGCCGGTTCTTTGACGAGCCGATAGACCGAATGGTTTATATGATTACCGCTGCTTTGGGTTTTGCCGTGGCGGAAAATTTCTTTTTCCTGATGAACGCAAGATCCACCGAGGAATTCATTGGACTCTCCGTTCTTCGTTTTATCGGCGCCACTCTTATGCACGCTCTTTCTTCGGGACTCTTGGGTTATCTCTGGGCCAAAGGAAAACTTTTCTTCGGAATCATCGCCGCGGTCGTCGTGCATATGATTTTCAACCTTCTTGTTCTCGGTTTCGGTCCGGAATTTTATCCAACTATCTTCCTTGTATTTATTGCCTTCATATTGTTCTATCAATTTGATAAAATAAAAGCGTACTACCATGAGAGAAAAAATCGCGGAAAATAGTCTCGCTTATTTAGGAGACGAAGGAGAAGGTCAGCTCACCATAGACGTTTACCAAACGGAAGACGACATAGTGATTGAATCCACCATCGCCGGTGTTGAACCGGATGACTTGGACATTGACATCACGAGCGAGTCGGTTACTATCCGCGGCGAAAGAAGACGCAGTAACGAAATATCGGATGAAAATTATCTGTACCAGGAATGTTATTGGGGAAAGTTTTCCCGTTCCGTCATCCTTCCGCAGGAAGTTGATCCTGATAAAGCGAAAGCGGAATTCAAAAACGGCATTCTGCGCGTCCGTCTTCCGAAAATCATAAAAGACAGAGCAAGAAAATTAAAAGTCCGCGGAGATTAGTTCTCTCCTTTCTTGCCTCCCCTTATTTTATTCAGGATCTCGGACTTGAACGTTCGGGTCAGTTTTCGCTCTTCCGTGAACCTTTCTTCGGCAAAAGCGATAAGTCTATTTACCAAATCAATATCCGATATTCCTATGGTTTTAAAGTTGTGATGATAAAGACTTCCTGGCAGAGGATTAACCTCATTTACGAAAACGTTGTTACTTTTTTCATTGATTAAGAAATCTATACGCGCCATGCCGGAGCATCCGAGCGCTCGATAAGTTTTCTTACCCAATGTTTCCACTTCACGTGCAAGGTCTGGCGCAATTTTGGCGGGAATTTCGCTGTAAGAACCTTGCGACAGTCCCGTCTTTTTTCCTTGAGACAGATACTTTTCTTCAAAATCAAAAAAATCCGACTTATTGAGCGGCCGCTCGATAGCTCCTAATTGTGGCTCGTCATCCCCGATAATCGGCAGAGTTACCTCTATTAAGTTCTCTACGCTCTCCTCAATTAAAACTTTACTGTCATAATGGAGCGCTACCTCAATAGCGTCTCTTAGCCCTTTCTCGTCTCTCACTTTTGCCATACCAATCGATGACCCAAGATGGGGAGGCTTCACGAATAACGGCCAGTTCAACTTTTTCGCTTCACTTAAACATTCATCCGGCATTTTCTCCCAGTCATATCTTGTAAACCAGACAAAGGGAACTACAGGGATGCCTTCCGCGGCAATAATCTGTTTTGTAAATATTTTATCCATAGCCACTGCCGAAGCGGACATATCGCATCCCACAAACGGAACGTTTGCCATCCGAAGCATTCCCATTAGACTTCCGTCTTCGCCGAAAGTGCCATGCATGGCGGTAAACACTATATCGATTGGTATCGATTTAGAAAACAATCCCCGATGAATTATTTTGAATCCGCCGTTAAGAGATATATCCACCAGTTTATCTCCGGTCAGTCTATCCTCGTAATCCGCTCTCTTGAAATAATCCAAATCGTTCATTGAAGATTCCGAATACCACCTTCCGTCCTTTGCGATATAAACCGGCAAGACATTGTATTTATCCGCTACCTTGAGTGCGTTGATTATCGGAATATGCGCCGTGATGATAGAAACGTCATGCTCGGCGCTTTTTCCCCCGAATATTACGGCAATTGTTTTTTTATTAGGCATATTGGTCGGGCCAATCGTTTTGAAGCAAAACTATATCCCCCTTCGCGGTCATTTGAGGTAAAGCCGCAAAAGCGCTTAAAGCGTCGGAAAACCAAATTACTTCTCCTTCATACTGGCTTTCCTTTAATCCTTCTTCAATATAGGACGTTACGGAATTTTTGATAAGCACGACTTTTTCAATGCGGGCCTTGGCGAGTTCTCGTCCGATCTCGCGGTGAACTTCTTTCGTTCGAGCGCCCATTTCCACAAGTCCCGGAGTCACATAAATTCGTCTGCCTCCGGTTTTTAAAGACGATAGAAATTCAATAACCGCTTTTACTCCGTCCGGATTTCCGTTATAGCTGTCATCAAGAATCGTAACGCCGTCTTCGCCATAAATCGGTTCCAAGCGATGTTCAAACGGTTTGGTTTTTGCGATTCCCGATTGAATTTGCCCGAGTGACAGTCCATTTCCCCTGGCAATGGCGATCGCGGCCGTAAGCGGTCCGATTTGATGAAGGCCGAGAAGAGATGATTTGAAGTTCCATTCTTTTTCATTAATCGCAAGCGTAAAAGACGTTCCTGACAAGTCGGTTTCGGCTTTTTTGACTTGCATATCGGAAACGCCGTTGCGATCGTAAATTATATGATTCTTTCGTGCGTGCGCTCGCGCATTTTCACTCTCGCCGTTTACATACACGGGTTTATCCCCCAAAAAATCGGCAAGTTCAAAGATCGTCTTTGCCGTTTTATCCAATGTTTCAAATTTCGCAAGATGGGCCTCGTTAATTCCCGTGATGACACCCATATCGGGTTTCACGAATTCGCACAATCTCCGTATATCCCCAGGATAGTATTCGCCAAACTCAAAAATTAATATCTCCTCGTCTCCCTTTAGCTCTTTTACAAACTTAGCGATGCTTAAAGGCGTGTTGTAACTGTGAGGCGGAGCGGCTACTTTTTTACCCTCCGACAAAACAATATTCATAATTTCGCGCATTGTGGTTTTGCCAAAACTTCCCGCAATGGCGATCCGAGTCGCTTTATGGCGAATTAATACTTTCCGCGCTTGGCTAATAATCACGTTTTCAACCGGGATTTGAACGAATTGCCCCAAGAGAACGATTATCCCGAGTGCGTAAGCGAGAACGTACGGAGATAGAATGATTAAAAATATCGTGGAAACGTATCCGAAAATTGACGAATAAAAAACGCTGAATAAAATAGCCACAATCCAAATTAACCACCCCATTACAAGGAGTGTTTTCGCTTTCAACGTCTTTACGAGCTTTTTTCTTTTTTCAACAAACCGAAAATCATCAACTCTTTTGAGCCACGAGAAATAATCGCCGACTTTATACTCGGTCGCCTGAAGCATATAAACGAGCGAATGAACGTAACGCAAATTGAATCGCGATAAAAAACGCTTGATCATAGAAATTTGTTTATCGCCTCCGCGACTTCGTTTAATCTTTCTTTAAAAACAAAATGTCCCGCTCCCGAAAAAATTTCAAGTTTCGCGTTTTTAATCACGCTCGTAAACCTATAAGCTTCGTTAAGAGGAGTCTCCGTATCTCTATCTCCCCACATTAAAAGCGTTGGAATGGATATTTTTTTGGCATCCGGGAGCAAACTTTCATTGATCGCTTTTATAAACGTACCCCTCATTTCTCCCGCGCTTAAATAATCTCTGCTTCCCACGACCTGCTTCAAACGATTTTTCAAAAGCGACAAGGGCCAAATGGCAAAAAATATTTTAGCGATTTTCGCGATCATCCCGAGTATTCGCATCTTAAGCGACTTTTTCGCCGCCCCCGCCGAAGCGATAAGAATCAATTTTTTCGGGTCTAAAATTCCCGAGGCTACTCCTTTTATAGCCACTCTTCCTCCGAACGAATGCGCGATTATCGCTTTAATTCCGTTTATTTCAAGTCTCTCAAGAAATTTGCGAACGAATTTAGCGTAATCGGCAACGCTCCACGCCGTTTTCGGCTTCTCGCTTCCTCCAAATCCGGGAAGAGATAGCGCCACGCATCTCTTATCACCGAATCGTTCCATTAAATCGTTGAACGAAAAAGCGTTCATTCCCCATCCGTGAAGAAACAAGAAGATTTCGCCCTCTCCGCGGTCAAGGTAAGAAACGTCCAGATCGTCTACGATAATATGTTCTTCTTTCATTTTAGTGCCCGGAGTGGGGATCGAACCCACACGGAGTTGCCTCCACGACATTTTAAGTGTCGCTTGTCTACCATTCCAACACCCGGGCATACCTTTATATTCCTTTTAATTTTCTACCTCTGTGGGTAGGTTTTAAACTATGACAATTCGGACATAACACACGGAGATTTTCTATTCTATTATCCCTATGATCCCCGTTAATATGGTCTAGTTCAAGCGGTAAATAACCTTCTTTTGTCCTTTTATTCCAGCCACACTCTTCACAGTATTCTGGTTTTAAACCAGAGGCAAATAATCTTTTTTTAAGTTTGAAACTTTGAAAACTACTATCCTTGATCAGGATATCCTCTAACGAGATGCGAGGCCTACCTATTCCTCGTAACCCAGCACTCCACCCTTTTCCACGAAAATGGCTTATATCAAAACCTCTATTACTTATAAAATCTTTTATCTGACAATAATTACCTCCTGCAGCTTTTAGTCCTAACTTTTTAATAACTTGTCTCAAACTATAAGAAGTCTGGATAGCTGCTAACAAATTTTCTTCCGTCCAAGATCTCGTTCTCACCTAATAAGTATATCAAATAGGGAACACTAATAAGAAATATATATTCAGCCTATTCCGTTATTTCAGAGGCCTGGGCGAGAATCGAACTCGCGTATAGAGCTTTTGCAGAGCTCCGTCTTACCACTTGACTACCAGGCCAAGCAACGTCTCTGATTCTAGCAACCGTTACGCCTATTTTCCACCAAGTGAAATTCTTTCAATATCCGCCGCTTTTTCCGGTCCCGGATCGTAATTAAAACGGACTTTCGGCAAGGACATTATTTTTATTTTTTTGAAAAGAATCGTTTGAATTTCCGATTGTTTGGCGTTTAGCGCCTTTAAGGCCGCGTCTTTTTTCGCTGAAGGAAGAACGGAAATCATTACGTCCGCGTGAGCCAGATCGTCCGAAACTCTTACTTCCGTAACGGAGACAAGCGCGCCCGCGGGGAATTCCACTTCTCTCTGAATTGCCTTCGCGACTTCGTTTCTTATGAGACTATTTAATTGCTGCTTGCGAAAGCTCATCTCCTACTTTTATGGAAGCGACCGTATCAATCAAGATTCCGCATTCGTTCGGCGCTTCCACTTCCTTTGCGTCTTTCTTCCCCGATTGAAGATTGACGATTTTTCCGTCACCTACGAGCATTCCCCTTCTTTTTATTTCCACCTTTCTCCCTGTTCTGATCGCTCCCTCAACGACTTTTCCCCCTATTATTTGGTTGTCGTCTTTTTTACCGAATATGGCGAGTACTTCCATTCTTCCCGCAATTTCCGGTTCGGACGTTTCCTCAATGTACTCGTCAACCGATTTAACAAGTTCATAAATTATGTCCGATGAAAATACTTTTACGTTATTGTTTCTCGCAAACATTTCTACCGACTTACTGTTGAATTTTGTGCGAAACGCGATAATCAAGGCGTTTGCGGCAACGGCTGATTTAACGTCTCCATCCGTTATGTCTCCGGCCGAAGAACCCACTATCTTTATTTTTCCCGCCATCACGTCTTTTAAGACTTCAAGCGATCCGCTGACGTCCGCTTTGAGCACTGCGGCGATAGTGCCTTCTTTTTCTTCTGTCTTTTTTTCTCGTTGTTTTGCTTCCAAAAGAGTAAGCGTTACTTCTCCCGCCTCAAATTCTTCACCCGCCAAAGGAATGTCTTCAAATCCGACGACAAGCGCCGGAGCGGAAGGATGCAATTCTTTTACTCCCTTCCCCGTAAAATCCTCTAAAATTTTTATTTTCCCGAGCGTCGTGGAAGTCACAATATTCTGTCCCAGCCTCAAAGTCCCGTCTTTTAATATAAGCGAAGCCACGATTCCTCTCCGGCTGTCTTTTTTGGATTCAATCACAAATCCCGAAGCGCGCGCTTCGGGGTCATATGCGAGTTCCGACACGTCCGCAAGAAGAAGAATCAGATCCAAAAGCTCCGATACTCCCTCCCCTGTTTTGGACGAAACTCCCTGCCAGCTTACGTTTCCGCCGTACCCTTCCAAATAGACGCCTTTGCTCGCAAGCTCGTTTTTAACTTTTTCCGTGTCTGCCCGCGGCGAATCTATTTTCGTGATAGCCACGACATAAGGTGTTTGCGATTCCGTTAAAATTTTTATTGATTCTTCCGTCTGTGGTTTTGGTCCTTCATCCGCCGCGACAACTAAAACGGCGATATCCGCCACGGTCGCTCCGCGCGTTCTCATCGCCTTGAAAGCTTCATGTCCCGGCGTATCTATGAATGTTATTTTATTGCTTTCGTGTTCAATCTCGTAAGCTCCGATAGATTGCGTGATTCCGCCCGCTTCTTTTCCGGCAACGCGGGTTTTTCTAATGTAGTCCAAAAGACTCGTCTTTCCGTGATCAACGTGTCCCATAACCACCACTATCGGTGGTCTTTTCTCCTTTTTTGCTTCTTCTTCCGCCATTAGCTTTGTCAAAGTACCAAAAAAGCGGATAAATAACAAGAAAATCCGTTCGTAAAATTATATTTCTAAATACGGCGCCAGAGCGTCCCAGTCCAACATGACATCGACCACTCCCGACGCGCCTATGGTCGCCTGATATTTACCGAAGAAGAAATCAATTCCTTCGTCCTTGATGACGAAATTCTGAAAGTTGGACGAAAAAAGAAATCCGTCGCAATGACATTTGCTCTGATCGAAAGTTATACCATCGTCCTTGAGATAAGCGAGACCCGTTCCTTCCCTTGTTATGTCGGCGCTGGGAAACCGTTCGGGGTCGGTCATGGCCTTGTCGAATAATATCTTCGTGAGTTCGATATCGTTATGATCGTCCGCCAGGTTCAAGATGTCCCCTATTTGAATTCGTCCGTCCTTATTGAAGCTAAAAGATTGCACTCTCGCGTTAGCATTCGCTCCCCCGGTATATTCGCCGATGATAAAGACGTAAGATCTCGTCCCGAATTTCGGAGAATCGTATTTCGTATAGGTAATGTCCATCGTATACACCATTTTCGGCCTGTCCGGAAACCGCGCCTCCACGTCTTTTTCCGTGTTATATATATCGCCCCCGACTTTCCAATCCTCTTTTCTTTGATCGACTTGGTAATTCACGAATTCCTTGATGGCGCCGTCCTTATCCCACGGATCGATCGGGTATTTGGCCGTTATTTCGTAAAAGTCCGTCTTTTCTTCCACGGCCTTTTCCGTGATGGACTGACCGCTTTTTTGATACCGGGACCAAATGACAGCCCCGGCCAACACGGCGACTATCACGACAGCCAATATTGCGATAATTTTTTTATTCATTGATTTATTTGATCTTTCCCGAATCTTATCCTGGAATAATAACATATTTGCCAATATCGCAGCGTCCCGAACGAGTTGTAAATGAACCGTTTTGATAGTAAATTTTATGAGTCTTGGAGAGGTGCCAGAGTGGTCGAATGGGACACGGTGCTAACGTGTTAAGCTCGCAAGGGCTTCCAGGGTTCGAATCCCTGCCTCTCCGCCAGCGTTTTTAGGGCTTAGATAAAGGGTTTTGAAAGTGGAGAGTTAAAGGGATTCGAATTATGGAGCATTTTATCTACTGCACAGAGCAAGAAATCATCGAATACTTGCGCCAATTCGGTGAAGGACGCGATAGTCGCGACACTGAATTGTCGGAGGCAGTACGCCTCAAGCGTTTGTATGAAAAGGAATTCAAAAAGCCGTTCTTAGTCGGCATTCCGGTTATCGAGGAGGGCTTGCGGCAGATGAAAGCTGGGGCGCTCACCAAGAACGAGGCAATAAAGAGATTCCGTAAAGATGATACCGACGTCGATATTCTCATCCTCGACGCGGCCGACTCCAACGCCACGCCAAGAGACGGCTTCAGTGGCGATGTCTTCCAAATGAAGCGGCTCACCGATCATCAGTTCAGCGGCGACTTCACGGCTTCAGTTACCAGCGAGCTACAAAAGATATTCTCGAAAGGATATTCACCCTCCCCTTATCTTAGTCTCTACCTTGCGCTCAATCTTGCGCCGCAAATGCATGCTCCCGACTGGCAAGCACTCGCCGACTTCCGCGCCAAGAACAAGGTGCCATTCGTGCGGGTCATACTCGGCCCCATCAAGACCGAGAAGGGAGAAGAATTGTTGATCGAGCTGTTTCCTCGTCTTCGCACTGTGGAGCTATAGATTAGAGTTACTTATCAAATCTGTATAGTAAGTCCAATGTATCTAATAGATTCTTTGCGCAAATGACGGAACATCGAAATAAGCAGGATTCTCTTTGTAGATACGGCGTAAATCGCCCACAATTCTATCAAGGCGACTGTAACTTATGGTCTTCGCCGCAAACGCCGGTTCAAACTTCCGGAAATCGCCATCGCCTTCGCCACGCTGAAGCTTGGCTACGGCGTGACACAGTCCGCAGTAGTTAAGCGAAAGCGGGTTACAATTAGTAAAAATGTATTATGTTTACAGCATCAAGTGTAAAAACGGATTCTATATAGGCTGTACCGATAATATTGAAGAACGATTGAGCAGACATAAAAATGGATATGTTCCCGCAACAACAAATAGATTGCCAGTAGAATTAGAGTTCTATGTCGCTTTCACAGATAAATATAAGGCGTTTTCTTTCGAGAAATATCTTAAGTCCGGTTCCGGAAGAGCATTTACGAAAAAACATATCCTATAATTTTCTATAAAATGACTAAAACCCAAATTTTTATAGTTCGCGGAGGAGATGTGTTTAAAAATAAAAAAGATTATTTATCGTATCTCAAAAACCAAAAAGTTTCCGTAAAGAAAAGAGAGGGATGGAAAGACGCCTTTTTAGATAGAAAGCTTGGAAAAAAATATGAATTAATTCGTCTTCGCATGCCCTGCCGGGAAAATGCAAAATATGAAGAGTGGAAAATTTATTTTGAACGATTTCTTCCGTTAATAAAAAACAACGCTATCTTTATTGGTTCTTCTCTCGGAGGAATGTTTCTTTCCAAATATTTGTCTGAAAATAAATTTCCGAAGAAAATTTTAGGCGTTTTTCTTATTGCTCCGCCATATGATGGTTTTCCGGAAAGTAGAATCATTCCCGGCGGATTTCGGTTGAAATCTGGCCTATCTTTGCTTGAAGAAAATACGAAAAATCTTTATTTGTTCTTTTCGGCAGACGATAACGTTGTTCCTGTCGTTCACGCAGAAAAATACAGAAAAAATTTAAAGCAAGCTCATATAACCATCTATAAGAGTAAAAAGGGTCATTTTCTCGTCGCAAAATTTCCGGAAATTGTAAAATTGATTAAAAATCTCAAACAATAATTGACAAATCAACAAATCAATTGTAGAAGTTAGTTCTTAACAACAAAATAAGGAGGTTTTGAAATGTATTGTTGTCTTGAGGTTGAGGGACCAGAGATGCGAGACATCAAGTTCAGCTGGGAAATATTTCTGGATCTTTTGAACTTTGCCCATTCTCTTGGAATGAATAAGCCATTTACTCTGACGATCAATGAAAAGTACGAAGACGAGGAAGTATCCCACTACGCAATGAAAGGAAGATTTGAAACCGTTCATTTCCTCAACGGTAGATACGCGAGAAAACTGGTGCAATACTCCGCGAAAGCCCCTGATGGCGTAGAACACCACGGCAAGATAAGCGTCATCGTATACTCCGAAGTGGAAGAATTCAATCTCGCTCTGGTAAAAAAAGCGTTTGAGCTCTACGATCGCGCGCTCCTAATCTACTATCCGGAATGGATCACAAAATATGGAAAGTCCGAGACAAAAGCGAATCGCGACTAGAACCTTTACGACAGCTCTCAAGTAATTGAGAGTTTTTTGTTAGAATGAATTGTCGCTTAATCAAATAAAAAAATGAAATGAACGGATACATTGTAAAAAATATTGAGCAAGATACCCTTAAGAACGATAATTTCAGGAAAATCTTATATACCGCTCCTCACAGCCAGCTTGTATTGATGTCTCTCTTACCCAAAGAAGAAATCGGTGAAGAAACTCACGATGACCGCGATCAATTCTTTCGCGTTGAAGCGGGCAAAGGCCTCGCCGTTTTAAACGGCATTTCGCACGAGATTGAAGACGGTTCGGCCATCGTCATTCCCGCGGGAACGCTTCATAACATTATAAACGCGTCAGAGACCGAAAAATTGAAAGTCTATACCATTTATTCTCCCGCCGAGCATAAAAACGGCACGATTCATAAGACTAAAGCGGAAGCTTTGGCGAACGAAGAACATTTCGACGGTAAGACAACTGAATAGCTTTGTTTGACAAGACCTCGAATTAGATGTAATCCAAAACTAGATCTTTAGAAAGGAGGTTATTTAAATGACCAACCCAAAAAAGGCTCTTTTTTCGAAAGAAGCTGTAACTACAAGAGAAATGCTTCCCGAAGAAAAAGATGAGTTCACCGCGAATTGGTTTCGTTCGCTCTCGAACTCAAGAATTAGCCTTCTTACGCTAGGTATAAGCGTAGTTGTGATGTCTCTGCTGGGACACTGGCTCTTCGTCGCGCTCATAAAGTTCGCTGAAGCCTCTTATTTAACGGTTTCTTCGGAGCTTTTAACCGGCGAACTCATTGCTGCCAAAATCGGCGTAGGAACGGGCGGTCTAATGTTACTTAAGGGAATCTTTAACTTAAGAAAAAAGCATTCAGCTAAAAACGAATGATTAATTAAAACCCCTCTCCAGTTTTAAAACTGGAGAGGGGTTTAACTTTACCCGCGATTAAAACAATCTCGTCTAACATTGCCTTCACCCGTCCTTTAAACGATTTGTCTTTTATTTCGGCCTCACCGAATAATTCTCTTGCCGAACTGAAGAATACGGATTCTCTTCCGATAAACATTCTTAATTCTGAAAGTGTCGGCTTTAACTGTTCCACTGCTCTCGCTCCCCCGAATGGACTCGCCGAAACCCCGCAAATGCCTACGGGCTTATAAAAATATTCCTCGTAGGCGGTATCTAAAAGTATTTTTAATTCTCCGGGAAAACTGTGATTATACTCCGGCGTAACTATTACGAGCGCATCTACGTTCTTTATTTTTTCGCGATAACCGTCTCCTCTGGAAGTCTCGTTATCGGTAAATAAAAACTTGTAATCGCGCGGATCAATTATTTCCGTATTATGTCCTGATTCCACTATGACGGATTTAACGTACTCCGCCGCTCTTTCCGAAATTCTCCCCTCTCTTCCGGTTCCCAATATTATCGGAATATTCATGAATTAATTATAACAGGCGCTCGTTTCTTGACCGTTCTCACGCTCGGTTGTTATTATCGCATTAGTTTTACCGAAAGGAGTGAGTTCTTTGAAAGAGCAACAGTTGAAATACAGAACCACCATCGTTCTTTTTCCGGGATGCAGGTCTTCGGTGTTGATAAGCGCGCTCGCAAAGGTTAAAGGCCTGGTCTTGAAACCGATAAAATCGGAGGGACCCTTCAATAGGCTTACTTTCCACTGGAAAAACAAACCTTACACGATTGACTTTCTCTCCGTTACCTTGAAGGATGCCAATAAGTTTCCCCACATTCTTAAAGGGGGATACGACAAACTTGGCGAGACTATTCCGGACATTTTTTCCATAGTCGCGCGAATACACAGCAGAGCCGATTTTCGGCGGAGATGCAGATGGTTTGATCCGCAGGAAGAAATCTTTCCCGGAAAATTCATCGGTCTTTCCGACCTTAAAACAAACATCTTTTTCTTTGAGGACGGTCGCGACCTCTCCAGAAGAAACATTCAGACGTTTTTCAGAAGGTTGAACGAACATCTGTACAAGCAAGAAAAAGAATCCGGATGATTTAAAAACACGAACATCCCGCAAAGCGGGATGTTTTTTTGTGCCCCTGAAGGGAATCGAACCCCTATTTCAAGATCCGCAATCTTGCGTCCTATCCATTGAACGACAAGGGCGAGCGAAGCGAGAATAGGAAAATCTATTTTCATATTCTCGCCGAGCGATGCCCGGGTATCCCTATTTCCAATAGAAAATATGGAATACAAGGGCTAGCTTCACATTGAGTCTAGTCTTAAATAACTGGTAAAATCAATGATAACTTGACAATATAGATAAAATATGCTATAATGAAGGGAGAGTTAGAAATCTTTAACTAGCTCTTGCCCGCAAGATGTTCTGATAGGAGGAACGCAAAGATGGGTACGAATTATATGTTGTCCTTTAACTTACTCAATCACGATTTTCTTCTCTTGTATGGTCACCTTGAAAATGGCAAACCCATTGGTATGGGATCCCCTTGGACATGGGATCTCAATAATGGCGTCATAGCGATCTATGATGAGTTCGGGAGGCCTTGGGCGATTCGCGCTCAGGATCTCGACAAAAACGTCAAGGAGAGACTTATGGATAGAAATGTCTTTTCTGACCTATGTCTCCGAAGGGGGGCCTTCGTTCCATTCTCTAACGACGGAGGACGGAGTGCTTATCTCGTTTTAAAGAGGTACTGCGACTCTCTCTTTGAAGCAAGAGGGAATATGTGAAACCAAAAAGAGCATGTTTTAAAACATGCTCTTTTATTTTTTCTGATATCTCTTCCAGGGACACTTATGAGCGAGAGACGGGAATCGAACCCGCGTATCCTGCTTGGAAGGCAGGCGCACTGGCCACTGTGCTACTCTCGCTTCGGAATTAAATCTAATTGAGGCCTCTTTTATTGTCCAGAAATCGGCAACGGCGGCGGTTCGTCCGGTCCTTTAATATGCGGTTGTCCTGTCGGATTTTTAAACATAGAGCTTATAAAAAGTCCCTCGTCTTTATCACCAAAAATCAGATATGCCGTAAGGCCTCCCAATAAAAAACATGAGATAATCACCAAAAGGGGCAAAATTTTCCTCTTTATTCCCGTCCTTGCCATATCCATCTACATAATTATATAACAGGCTGTCTTTGTTTTGGTAAAATTAACCTATGGTCGTCTATCCTGAAAAATCAATGAAAAGCGGGAAAAATGCCGCTATTTGTAACCTATAGAGGCCTATTTTCGTTTACCATGTTAGAGGATGAACGCAAATTAATATTGGAAGCTAAGGGTGGGGAGGCTGAAGCCTTTGGACGACTTTACGATTTTTATCTTCCAGCCATTTACCGTTTCATCCTTCTTAAAGTCGGCCAACGTGAGGAGGCTGAAGACCTTGCCCACCAAGTTTTTTTAAAAGCCTGGCAGAACATTTCGGGGTTTTCCGAAAAAGGACTTCCCTTTTCAAGTTGGCTGTACCGGATAGCGAGAAATTTAATCATTGACCGCTATAGAAGAACCAAACCGGTTATAAGCATTGACGAGGAGTTCGTCTCGGAAAAACTTATCTTTCGCCCCGACATTTCGGACATTGATGACCGAAAGGACATCGCTCGCATAATGGCTTCTTTGCACGAATTAAAAGACATTGAACGCGACGTGATCATCATGCGCTTCATTGAAGATTTGTCCGTGAAAGAAGTGTCGGAGACCATAAACAAATCCGAAGGAGCGGTAAAATTGATTCAACACCGGGCTCTTCAAAAAATAAGAACCATATTGAACGAAAAATAAAATGGATCGTTTAACGGAAAAATTAAGATTGTTGCAAAATATCGTCCCGGACGATGATTTTGCGCTTTCCGCGAAATTTTCCATTCTAGCCTCCGAAAAACCGTCTCCTTCCGCGAGACTCGCCTTCCCCAAATTCTGGATCGGTTCCGTAGTTATGGCGGCTACGATTCTCGTCATTTTATTGATCGGCGATATCAAGCCCCCGAGCGTCACGAAATCGGTTTCGGAAATCGCTTCCATTGACTCGGTCGCCGCTTCTTTTGAGGCCGACATTGATATCACGCTTAAAGAAATTCGTTCCTATGGAGAATCAGCCGAGAAAACTTCGGTTGCTCTTTACGAAGCTTCTTCAAACGGCCCGACTCACATGAACTCTTCCCTTATCAAAAAAGAATTTGATACGCTAAACGTCACCCTTCCCGACCCCGATGAAGCCAACAGGCTTCTTGAACAAGCCTTATTTTAATCTCTAATGAAATTTTCCATAAAAAAACCTGTAATAATCTCTCTTCTCGCCGTTTTTCCGGTGCTTGCTTTCCCTTGTGTTTCACACGCCTCTGAACTGTCTTCTGCCACGGAGAATCTAAGCTCAAGCACTACCGAACTTATTGAGGCCAAGGACAGCGCCGCCGCTAATGTCTTGTCTCCCGAAGAAGAATTGGCTTCTCGCAAAAAAGTGGTTGCGGACGCGCTTTCCCTTTCTCTCAAAGAAGTTGAAGCAGCCCGCACAAAATTAAATTCAGCGAATATTGAGGAAGAAAGCGATCTTGCGACCATTAGAAGCTCCATCTTGGAATGGCTTGATTTGGAGGAAAAATATTTCAAAGAAGCCGAAGATGAATTAACTTCGGACGATTTGAATCTTGAAGAAGTTAAGAGTTTGGCCAAGGACGTAAAAGCTCACCGGGATGAAAGCTACAATGATAATCTGACGGATGCGCTGAATTTCATCTTCGTGCTTGAAACGTCAAAACTCACCGATACCGCAAATGAAAGATGGGTGAGAATCAACGATGATCTTCAAAAAATAGAAAAAGCGGGACTTATTAAAAAAGATTTGTTCGTCTCCGAAATGGCCGAGGCGAGAAAAATGATAGACGGAGCCAGAGCCTTAGTAGAGAGATCTTTCACGATTATCCGGGAAATATACCTCCCCGCTCCCAAAGAAGAAGCTGAAATGTCTGCCCCGATTGAAGATGAGTCCGTAATCGCTGAAGAAAAGATTCCTTCCGTTAAAGATCTTTGTTCCGCGGCCATAGTCAATCTCAAATCGGGATATGCCGAGTTCATCAAAATAAGCACCGCCGTTAAAAAGCTATTGAAGCTGCCTTAAACCGTTAATTAAAAACCGCCCCACAAAACGGGCGGTTTTTAATTATATCCAAAAGTTTTATTGAACAGCTTCTTTGAGAAGCTTTCCCGCTCTGAATTTGGGTTTAACGGAAGCGGCTATCTGGATTTTTTCTCCAGTCTTCGGATTAATTCCCATTCTTGCCGCTCTTCTTGCGACTCTGAATGTTCCAAAACCGGTTATAGCAACATCCTCACCGCGACTCATAGCCTTAACTATGCTGTCAAAAACTGCTTGAACAGCCTGATCGGCCTGCTTTTTTGTCTCAATCTGGGCGGCGTTCATTACGGCCTCAACTAAATCCTGTTTCTTCATTATATTCTTGATTAGCTTGGTCGACCTTTAAACCTTAGGAAATGATACCAAATAGGCTGATTTTCCACAATCTTCGGTCTATCTGGCTATCTGGCATATTCAACGGCCCTGACTTCTCTAATAATAGTCACCTTGATGTCTCCCGGATACTTCATTTCCGATTCAATTTTTCCCGCAATGTTTTTCGCGAGCTGTAATGCGCCGAAATCGTCAATTTTCTCTGGAATTACGAACACTCTAAGCTCCCTGCCAGCAGAAACGGCATAGGAGCTTTTGACTCCTTCAAAGGAAGAAGCCACCTTTTCCAGGTCTTCAAGCCTTTTGACGTACTGCTCAAGCGTTCCCCTCCTTGCCCCGGGTCTTGCGGCCGAAATAATGTCGGCCGTTGCGACTATGAACGCCTCGGGACTCGCGAACGGATAGTCGTCATGATGGGACTGCATTGCTTCAATCACGGCTTCGGGAACGTCGTATTTCTTCAAAATTTTTATTCCCAAATCAACGTGATTTCCGGCCACCTCGTAATCAATGGCTTTTCCTATGTCGTGGAGCAACGCTCCTTTCTTTGCTACTTCGGCGTTGATGCCCAATTCCTCGGCCATCATTCCGGCGATAAACGCCACTTCCATTGAATGAGTCAAAACGTTTTGTCCGTAGCTCGTCCGGAAATGAAGTCTTCCCAAGAGATGAACTATTTCCTTCGGAAGATTCAATATTCCCACTTCATAAACGGCCTCTTCTCCGATTTCTTGAGTTCTCTTGTCTATTTCCGCTCTGGACTCTTCGGCTTTTTCTTCTATCTTTGCCGGCTGGATTCTTCCGTCCTGAATGAGCTTTTCAAGCGTAAGTCTCGCTATTTCTCTCCGAACCGGATCAAAGGAAGATATGAGAATCGTGTCCGGCGTTTCGTCGATTACGAACTCCACGCCAGTTATTCTTTCAAGCGCCCTTATATTTCTTCCTTCTCTTCCTATTATTTTGCCCTTCAAGTCCTCGGAGGGCAGAGTAAATACCGTAGTCGTGATGTCCGATATGTGCGATCTGGAATAACGTTGAAGAGCGGTCGTAATAATGTCCAAACTCTTCTTCTCTATTTCGTCTTTTTTCTCCCGTTCAAGCTTGGTTAATATATCCAGTAATTCCTCCTTATTGTTTTCTTTTACCTCCGCCAATAACTTTTTTTTGGCTTCTTCTGGCGAAAGCTTGCTTACTTTGGAAAGTTCCAAAGAAACGGATTCTTTCATCTTCTGAAGTTCCTCCGATTCCTTGTCCAAGTTTTCCGAAAGCGCCTTAAGTTCCTCCGATTTTTGTCTTAAGTCCGCTTCATCTTTGTCCAAGAGCTCCCCCTTCTTGAGAAGTCTTTCTTCCGTCCGTTCAACAGCCGCCTTTCTTTCTTTTTCTTCCTGTTTCGCTTCCTCTAATATGGACTCGGCCCTTTTTTCCGCCTTGCCGATCTCCGTTTTTACTTGCGTCTCCGCCTCTTCAAACTTGCGCTTTATTTGCTGCTCTATGGAATTGGCCGATTTAACAGCCGTCCTTTGCCTTAATAAATAACCCAATAAGCCGCCTACTAGAAGCCCTCCTGCGGCGAGTGCAATTTGATAAATCATAAGATAAAATTGAAATGTTAGTTTGTATGACCTTCACTTCGTAAATACTAATACACGTTATATGCCTCACACAAATATCCGTAAATTAGTTCTCATTATTCTTGACGGCTGGGGAATCGGACCCAAAGACAACACAAACCCTCTTTATGTGGCAAAACTCCCCAATTTAGACCAAATTAAGGCTTCTTTCCCTTGTCTTAGCCTTCAATCAAGCGGTCTCGCGGTCGGTCTCCCTTGGAACGAAGAAGGAAACAGCGAGATCGGTCACTTAACCATCAGTTCCGGACGGATAATTTACCAAAGCGTCGCTCAGATCGATTCTTCCATCGTAAACGGTTCCTTTTTTGAAAATAAAGTATTTCTTGAAGCCTTTGGCGGAGCCAAACAACGCAATGCTTCGGTATGCCTTGTGGGACTTCTGGGCTCCGGAATCACGCATTCTTCCTTCAAACATTTGTCTGCGCTTATAAGCATGGCAGAAAAACTCGGCGTTGATTACAAACTTCATCTTTTTACGGACGGACGCGATGGTCCGCCAAAAGAAAGTTTGGAACTTTTGAGCCGTCTGCCGGAAGAAAAAATCGGCAGCCTTTCGGGGCGATATTACGCCATGGATAGAGACAATCACTTGGACAGAACCGAGTTCACTTTTAAAGCCATGACCGCTGAAAGCGACAAAACGATAACGCCGTCCGATTACGTGCGAGAAAGTTACGCCTCGGGCATTACGGATGAATTTCTCCGTCCGGCTTCTTTCGGCAAAAATTTGTCGGTTAAGCCGTCCGATTCGGTTATTTTCTTCAATTTCAGAAAAGACCGAATGAAACAAATCTCCAAAATGTTTCGCACGTCTTTCCCCAAAACCGAAATCGTTTCGTTTACCGAATATGAGCCGGGTATCGGCATTCCGGCCGCTTTTTCCCTGGATACCATCCCGAATCCTTTGCCTAAAATCATCGCGAGCGAAGGAATAATGCAACTCCGCGTGGCGGAAAGCGAAAAAAAAGCTCACGTGACTTATTTTTGGAACGGCGAAGATGAAGATCCTTTCCAAAACGAATTCCGGATCATCATTCCTTCAAACAAAGTCGCTTCCCACGATCAGTTTCCCGAAATGATGGCTGCGGAAATTACGGATCGCGTCACGACCGCGGTGGAAGAAGGATCATACGGATTCATCCTCGCGAATTACGCCAATCCGGACATCATCGCCCATACGGGAAATTTTGACGCGGTCGTAAAGGCAGTTGAAATAATAGACCGAGGAATCGGTCTTATCGCAAACGCCTGTTTAAAAACAAATACGACTCTCGTCATAACGTCCGATCACGGCAATGCCGAAAAATTGGTTGATCCGCAAACGGGTCAGAAAGACACGAAACATAACGCAAGTCCCGTCCCTTTCATCGTTATGGATAACCGATTCATGAGAGATCGGTCACCGGAAGAAATAAAAGGACAAGAGAGCTTGTCGGTCGGCTCATTATGCGATATAGCGCCCACGATACTTAAGTTAATGGGCATCCCTAAACCCCCCGAAATGACTGGACAAGATCTGACTTCCTACTTGGGATAGGCTAACACCCTTGATTATTTAAGGAAAAACGCTATTATTAACGGACTGATTTCTCCTTTGAACATGCAAGCGATTGTTGTTGCCCAAATAATAATACCGATCATCGTTACCGCTTTAGTTCTCATTCAGGACCGATCTTCGGGAGTCGGCGGTCTTTTTGGCGGAGGCGAATCTTTTTACCAAAAAAGGCGAGGTATGGAGAACATCGTTCTCTGGATCACCGCCGCCTTTATCGTCCTATTCGTAATCCTTTCTATTCTGAAACTTGTTCTATAGGTTCTTAAAACTCTTCAAATCCCTGAAAAGGAAAGAAGCCGTGGCAATCATTGCCGTTTCGGCGGTTCTTTTGATAGCCATCATTCTTTATGTCGGTTATCTCATAAACACCAAAACCGTTCAGGTCGCCGCTTATGGCGGAGTTTGGCGTGAAGGAATAGTGGGTCAGCCGGTTTTTATTAACCCAATAATCTCAAGTAATGAAGCGGATCACGATATTTCAAAATTGGTCTTTGACGATTTGGAGGGACTTTCCGAAAGCATTAAGCCCGATCCGTTTCTTAAAGAATGGACTATTCGCTTGAAAGAAGGCCTCAAATGGAGCGATGGCGAAAAAATAACGAGCGATGATGTGATATTCACTTTTGATACCATCACCGATCCGGAATCCCGTTCGCCCATTTCCGTCAGTTTTGACGGAGCAAGCGTCCAAAGGATAAGCGAATTGGAAGTTAAATTCACCCTTCCCTCATCTTACGTCTTCTTTGAGGAAACCTTAAAAGGCATGGTCGTTATCCCGAAACACATATTCGGAAGCATTCCTCCGGCGAATTTCAGTCTTTCGTCTTACGCCCGCGAACCCGTTGGCTCGGGCCCCTACAAATACAAGTCCTACAAAAAAGAAAAAGACGGATTCATCAGCGAGTACGTTCTTGTCGCCAACAAAAATTATCACGGAAAAGCTCCTTATATTAAGGAATTTACATTCAAGTTTTATACGGACGAGGGCGAGCTCATTAAAGCTTTCAACAACGGAGATATTGACGGCTTGCCCACTTCCGACCCCGGCCTTCTTTCGCAAATTTCCGTTATTAAGAACGTTCATCCCATTCCTTCCTCGAGGTATTACGCCGTGTTTCTAAACTCCGGCCTAATAACTCAATTCCGCAATTTGAGTCTCCGCAAAGCGTTATCCTCTTCCGTTCCACGCGATGAGATAATTAACGACGTCTTTTCGGGATACGCCGAACCTTCTTTCGGCCCTGTTCAAGGAAGCCCTGAACCAGGAGTTACCGATACCTCGCTTTCGGGACTTGAATTCAGACTTACCGTTCCCGACATCGCTCCTCTTTCCGCCATGGCTTTGCGTCTCAAAGAAGCCTGGGAAGCCAAAGGAGCGGTTGTAAACATTTCCGCTCTCCGGTCGGCTGACATTCAGGAATCCATCAGAAACAGGGATTACGAAGCTCTCCTTTTCGGAAATATCTTAAACGTCAAAGACGATCTTTATTCCTTTTGGCATTCCTCAAAACGATTCTACCCAGGTCTTAATCTCGCCCTTTTCAATAATCGCGAAGCCGATTTGATTATGGAAGATATTCGTTCCGAGGCTGATCCCGAAACGAGAAGCGTCTTGCTTCAAGACCTGTCTTCCGTTATAACAGATAACGTTGGAGCCGTTTTTACGGTCTTCCCTGACTATCTTTATGTCTCTTCTCCTCGCCTAAAAGGTTTTGCCGCAGACGTTGCCGTTACTTCTTCCGACAGGTTAGACAACGCAGAAGAGTGGTACGTAAACACAAACCGAAAATTTAAATAATGGATCTCGGAGTCTATAAGAAAAAGGCTGATTTAATAAGAGATAACGACGTTTATCGCGTGTATGACTTAAAGACGTTAGGTAATCTGACCCTGTCTCTCACGGAACTGAATCCTCACAAATCAACTACCGGACATTCTCATGAAAATGCCGAAGAAGTTTACGTTTTTATCTCCGGAAAAGGAGAAATGGAGATCGGTGAGACGAGAGAAAAAGTTACGAAAGGCAATGTTTTCTTAATACCCAAAGGCGACTTTCACAGAGTTCATAATAAAGGATGGCAACCGCTCAAATTCTGGTCCATATTTGAAAAATACGAAGGACGAGGCTTAAAATAAACGCTCTTTAATTAAGCCGAGATGGCGAAACTGGTAGACGCACTAGCTTCAGGTGCTAGCGCCGCAAGGCATGGGAGTTCGACTCTCCCTCTCGGCACAGAGATATCTCAAATGTCAAAACTCAAATTTCAAAACTTAAGCCTTCTATCTTTAAAGATTTGAGTTAATTGGTTGTGGTTTTGACATTTAACATTTGAGTTTTGAGATATTTTTAGAAAAAAACATGGAAAAAACATATAAAAAAACTAATTCCGGCGCGGAAAGGCGTTTTCACCGACCGGGAAGTATAAGACAAGTCTCCTCGGGGACGTTTGTCGCAAAATCTCCTGAAGGGGGCGTCTTGCGGTTTGCCGCTTTGGGAGGTCTTGAGGAAATCGGCCGGAACATGTCGTTCTTTGAATACGAAGACGAAATTGTAATCGTTGACGCCGGCATTCAATTCCCCGAAGAAGAAACGCCGGGCATTGATTATATTATCCCGAATGTTTCTTCTCTTGAACCGAAGCGGAAGAATATTCGCGCGATGATAGTTACTCACGCCCACTTCGACCACATAGGAGCGATACCCTACATCATAGGTAAGTTGGGTAATCCCCCGATTTATACAACTGCGCTGGCAAAAGAAATGATCGTTAAGCGACAAAGCGAGTTCGTTAACGCCCCGAAGCTTGAGGTGAGAATAATTAAAGACAAAGAAATCGTTCGTTTGGGAAAGCATTTTGAAGCGGAATTTTTCGGAGTTTCTCACAGCGTTCCGGATACGACCGGATTTGTCTTAAAAACTCCCGTCGGTAACATGGCCACTTTCGCCGACTTTAAAGTGGAAGCGGACGAATCAGGGAAACCGAAAAACATTGACGAGCTCGTGCTTATTTCTAAGAAAAACATCCATACGATATTTTTAGACAGCACGAACGCCGAAACTCCCGGATGGACGGTACCCGAGAAAACGGTAGAAAAGAATCTGGAAGAATTATTCCTCAAGGCTGAAGGTCGGATAATTGTCGGCATTTTCTCCACGCTTTTGAACCGCATCGGCGAGATCATCAAAATAGCGGAGAAGTTGAACAAAAAAGTGGCCTTCTCCGGACGTTCCATTAAAGAAAATATAGAAATAGCCCGAGAGCTCGGCTACATCAAAATAAAAAAAGGTACCGTCATATCTCTTGAGGAAACCCAAAAGTATGACGATAAGAAGCTCCTTATCTTATCAACCGGCGCGCAAGGAGAATCAAACGCAAGCCTTATGAAGATCGTCACGGGCGAGCATAAGACTCTCCGCATAAAAGCCGGCGATTCAATCGTTTTTTCTTCTTCTGTTATTCCGGGAAACGAAAGAAGCGTTCAAGCGCTAAAGGACAACCTGGTTCGTCAGGGAGCCTTCGTTTACCACACTAAAATGATTGATATCCACTCCACCGGACATGCGTCTCAAGAGGAAATTAAAACCATTCTTTCAATTGTGAAACCTCGGTTCTTTATTCCCATTCACGGATACCTCTTTATGAGAACCATGAACGCCCAAAACGGCGTCCAGTGCGGCATCTCCAAAACGAATATTTTTCTTCCCGATAATGGCCAAGTTGTAAACATGAAGCCCGATTCCATCAAAATGACGGATGAGTCCCTTCCCACTTCCTACGTTATGGTTGACGGGCTGGGAGTGGGAGACGTCGGCGAAGTGGTTCTTCGCGATCGCCGGCTTCTCGCTCAAGAAGGAATGATTGTGATAATCGCGACCATTAACCGCAAAGACGGTCGGCTGGTTAAAAACCCTGACATCATTTCAAGAGGATTCATTTATCTCAAAGAAAACCAAAAAATTCTTGAGGACATCAGGGCCAAAGTAAAAGCCGTCCTCTCTCGAATACCGAGAAAAGAACAGTTGGACTCCGATTATCTGAAAACTCTTTTCCGGGACCAGATCGGCCAGTTTGTCTATAACAAGACTTACCGAAGGCCGATGATCTTACCCGTCATAATTGAGGTTTAGGCCGCAAGTGGCTTATAATTCGGAACAATGAAACAGATTGTCGTTAGCGGCATAAAACCGAGTGGAAAGCTCCAAGTCGGCAATTATTTGGGAATGATAAAGCAATCACTCGCGCTCCAGTCTTTGGGTAAATACGACTGTTATTATTTCATCGCTGATTATCACGCCTTGACCCAAAAATACTCGGTTAGCGAAAAATCAGCTGATATATTCGGGGTAGCCGTCGATCTGATCGCTTTGGGAATAGACCCGGAAAAATCCGTTTTTTTCATGCAATCCGATGTTTCGGAACATACGAATCTTGCCTGGCTTTTAAGTTGCGTTACGCCCGCAGGACAGCTTCAAAATATGATTGAATTCCGAGAAAAGGTGGAAGAAGGCCAGCCGGCAAGCGCTGGACTTTTGAACTATCCCGTCCTTATGGCCGCTGATATTCTTTCCTATAAGGCAGCTTTCGTTCCCGTTGGTGAAGACCAGCGACAGCATTTGGAGCTTGCCCGCGACACGGCAAGAACTTTTAATAAGAGATTCGGCAAGACTTTTCCCGAACCGAAAGGAATTTTCGTTGAAGGATTAAGAATTAAGAGTCTTGATAATCCGGAAAAGAAAATGTCCAAATCTTTTCCGAAAGGCTGTTTATATCTCTCCGATTCGCCTGAAAACATCAAACAAAAAATTCGTTCCGCCGTCACTGATTCCGGGAAAGAGATAATTTACGATCCCGATAAAAAGCCCGCTCTCGCGAATCTCATATTGATATATTCCGAACTGTCCGGCATTCCGATAAAGAAAATCGTTAACGATCATAAAGGAGTCGGTTATAAAGAATTTAAAGAAAATATGGCCGAAGCCGTATCCGATTCTCTTTCTTCATTTAGAGAAAAACAAAAGGAAATCGCTTCCGACCCGAAGCGATTGAGGAATATTCTCTCTGAAGGAGCCGAAAAAGCCAGAGTCTTGGCTTCTGAAACTCTCCGCGAAGTGAAATCAAAAATGGGATTAATCTAGCCCTATTTCTGTAAATAGTGACGATCGTCACTATTTACAGAATTAAATTCCTATCTTATTCCTGCCCAAATTTCGCTATCTGCAATTTTAGTCTCGTTTGTGATCTTCATATCGTCGTCTTTTTGCGTTCTTAATTCTTTAAGCGACAGGTCTTTCTTTAATTTTTCCTCATTTTCTAAAATCACTTTATTGATTTCCTCGTCCTCCGAGTAAATGTAGAATGCGGCTTTTTCTTTCGGTTTAAACCCCGCTTTTTGTCTCATGTCCTGCGTAAGTCTCATGAGTTCTCTTAATATTCCTGCCTTTCTCAAATCTTCGGTCATTTCCGTATCAAGCACTCCCGATTCTCCGGCAGATTCATCGTAAATCACCTGACCTACGTTCGCTTCATCGGCGATGAGCGCGAGAATCTCCGTTTGTCCGTCCAATTCTTTTAGAGAAGTTTTATAAGACTTGAGCGGCTGCCGAACTTTTATGTTTGCCTCCGATCTTTTTGCCAGAATTTGGCTCGCCGCTATTCGCGCGAAAGCCATTGTCTCTATAAGCCGCTCTTCTTCTTTGGTTATCTCTCCTAAATTAGGCCATTCTTCAAGATGAACCGATTCCTTGCGAGCTGTAAGCGATTTATACACCGCTTCCGCAATAAAGGGGGTAAAAGGCGCCATTAATTTCGCCGCCAGAACAAGGCAATCGTAAAGAGTTTTTGAAGCGGCATAAAAATCATCTTCCGATTCCGAGCGCTGAAGCCTCGTCCTGGAACGCCTTATGTACCAGTTTGAAAAGTCGTCTAACAGTTCTGCTATCGGTCTCGTTGCTTGAGTCAGTTCGTACTTCTCCATATTTATATTTATTTGCCGTACCGCTTGTTTGAACCTGGCTTTTATCCAAACGTCTAAAATGTTTTCTTTCGCCGGAAGATTGTATTCTTCCGCCCTGTCCGCGTCGCGTGCATACATTGAGAAAAAATTATAGGAATTCAAAAGTCTCTCCGTTACTCTCGTTTTTGTCTCAATCACCCCCTTATCCGAAAAACGATAATCTTCCCCGATCGAAGTGGAGCTTAATAAGAAATACCGAAGAGCGTCCGCTCCGGTTTTATCTATCAGTATTTCCGGTTCGGTGTAATTTCGAAGTTTTTTGGAAAGTTTTCGCCCGAATTCGTCCAATATGAGCCCGTTTACGATAACGTTCTTGAACGCGGGTTTATCTTTGCCGAACTGGGAATTTTTAGACGTTAGAGCCGTTGCGAGAACATGAAGCGTGTAAAACCATCCTCTCGTTTGGTCTAATCCTTCCGCTATGAAATCGGCCGGGAAAATACGTTCCACTTTCTTTTTGTTTTCAAACGGATAATGCCAAGACGCGTAAGGCATTGAACCCGATTCAAACCAGCAATCAAACACTTGGGATTCTCTCTTCGCTTCCCCTCCGCACTTGGGACATTTTATTTTCACTTCATCAATGTAGGGGCGATGCATGTTTAGTTCTCCGCTTTCATCAAGAGGCATTTTCCCGAATTTCATATTCTTTACCTCTCCGGGTTTTGGCATTATTTTTTTCCTCTCGCCTACCAGTTTTTCCCTGTCCATTCCTTTCATCGTGCCCTCAAGCACCCAAAGAGGGTCTCCGTGACCGATAAGCAATATCTTTTTGCCTTTATGGCTTTCTTCTAGGTCGTTCAAGAAATCAATCATCCTTTTCCTCACTTCTACTATCGTCTCTCCTCCTTCCGGCGCTTTGCTGAATTTTCCCGCGTGCCCGCCGACAAGCGCTTCAAATTCCTCCGTTCCCCGTCCATTTAGCGAACCGAAATTATATTCGGTGAGCCTTTCGTCAACCGAATATTTTTTAGCTAAAGCCTCTGCGATTATCTTCGCCGTCTCGGTCGTTCTTTTTAACGGCGAGGAAATTATTAAATCTATCTTTTCTCTTTTTAGAAGTTTTGCCGCATCTTGAACCTGCTTTATTCCTTTTTTCGTGAGACCGATTTCGGCTTTTTCCGGATAAGAAGAAACGATATCCAAAACGTTTGAATCCGCCTCTCCGTGGCGCATCAAAAAATATTCATTATTCGTGGGCGTTAATTTTTCAAGTTCTTCAAGCGAGCCGACCGGAATGTAAGCGTTGCAATCGGCGCATTTCCAAACCGGCATCGGCGCCCCCCAGAATCTGTTTCTGGAAATCGCCCAATCTCTCGTATCCTTGAGCCACTTGCCGAATCTCCCCGTCTTTATATGCGCCGGAACCCATCTTATTTTTTCGTTGTTCTTTACGAGTTTATCCCTGATCTTCGTTACCGCTACGTACCAACTGTCTATGGGGTAATAAAGAAGAGGCGTGTCGCATCTCCAGCAGAAAGGATATTCGTGATCCACGGTTTCTTCTTTGAGTAACGCTTCTTCCGACTTAAGATGTCTGATTATTTCCGTATCGGTTTTTTTGACCAATTGTCCGTTCCAGGGTTTAACTTCGTCTATGAATCTCCCTTCCTTGTTTACGGTAAGTATTACTGGGATTCCGTTTTTCCGAGCCGCTTCCATATCATCCGCGCCGAAAGCCGGCGCAATGTGCACTATTCCGCTTCCTTCTTCTACCGATACAAAATCGGTAGCTACGACAAAATAAGCTTTCTTTTTCGGTTCCACGAAAGAAAACAGCGGAATATATTCCATTCCCCGAAGCTCTTTTCCATGTACCACTTTTTCCGGCAGATCGGTGATTCCCGCGGCCAGTAACCGATCTTTCGCAAGAATAAGCCTTTCTTTTCCCCTCTCCGTTTCCTTTATGACATAGGCGTATTCAATGTCTTCTTTAACCGCAAGCGCCGCATTCGCCGTAAGTGTCCACGGCGTCGTGGTCCAAGCCACAAAATAAGTAGGTATGTTATCCTGTTGCTCTTTAAGCTTAAATTTTACGAATATTGCCGGATCGGTCGCGTTTTTATATCCCTGATTTACTTCAAAATTGGAAAGAGGGGTACCGCATCGGGGACAGTAAGGCGTGACCCGATAATCGGAATAGATCAAATTTCTTTTCCAAAGTTCCTTAAACACCCACCAGACGGATTCCATATAAGTGTTATCAAGCGTAGCGTACGAGTTGGCATAATCAGCCCATCGCCCGACCCGTTTTAACGTCTCTTGAAAATCGCCAACCGAACGAAAAACCGCCGCTCGGCAAGCGTTGTTGAAATTTTCTATGCCGTACTCCTCTATCGCTTTTTTGTCCTTTAATCCCAGTTCTTTTTCTATGAGATTTTCCACCGGCAGTCCGTGGCAATCCCATCCTACACGTCTTTCAACCCTATGGCCCTTCATCGTCCAAAATCTCGTAACGGTGTCTTTAATGGTAGTCGCGAGTATGTGTCCATAATGAGGAAGTCCCGTTGCAAACGGAGGCCCGTCATAAAAAGAAAAAGCTTTCTTTTCCTTTCTTTGTTCTATCGTTTTTTCAAAAATACGGGCGTCTTCCCAAAATTTTAGGACTTCGTTTTCTATCTCAGGAATGTTTGATTTCTCTTTAAGCATCATGCTGAATTATGCCACATGAAAGATGGCTTTAAAAACTAAAATTTGGCGATTACTTTCTTGAAAATTATTACAAATTTCCGGATATCCTCCATTTTAGTCTCTCGGCCAAGGCTAATCCTCACAGACTCCCTCGCCCGGTTTTCTTTATGTCCCATTGCCCTCAAAATCCTTGATTGTCTAAACGCCCTCGCGGAACAGGCCGAACCGTACGATATGGCGCTGCCTTCCATATCCATCGCCACGATTATTTCCTCGGCTGAAATGCCCGGTAGCCAGACATTTAATATGTGAGGCGAACTCTCTTCCAGTTCCGGTCCGTTAACTTCGGCTTTGGGAACCAAGCGCTCTATTTCCCGGATTAATATTTTTTTAAGCGCGCTTACTCGCTTGATTTCTTTGTTTCTTAAGCTATCGGCTTCTTTGATCGCCACAGCGAAACCGGAAATCGCCGGTACGTTTTCCGTGCCCGATCGCATTCCGAATTCTTGTCCTCCACCATACGTTATGGGCTCAACAAGCCTAGTAATGGCGTTGTTTCTAAAACACGCGGCGCCGGCTCCCTTCGGACCGCCTATTTTGTGAGATGAGAGCGTTATTACGTCCGCTCCCGTACTATTAAAAGAACAGTCTTCGTATTGAAAAGCCTGGGAAGCATCAACGTGAAATATAGGATATTCTCCTTTTTTCTTCTCCTTAATTATTTCCGATACTTTTAGCACATCGTTCACCGCCCCCGTTTCGTTGTTTACGAATATGAGAGAAACCACTACCGTTCTTTCGTTTAAGGCTTCTTTCAGCGCTTTTATATTTACCTTTCCGTTCTTATAAACCGGCACGCGAATGACTTCCGTTCCTTCTTCCGACAATTTTTCCGCCATCCGATCTACCGATTCGTGTTCTGCCGCGGAAATAATGACTCTCGCGGGCAAACCGAAACTTTCGGTTCTTCTCCGGACCATATATTTTTTTGCTACTCCCCGAATAACTAAATTATTGGCTTCGGTCGCCGAAGAAGTAAAAACGATTCCGCTGAAATCTCCGCCCAAAGATAAAGCGACTGTTTCTCTTGCCTTATCAAGCAAAGCGCTCGCATTCATTCCGGCTCGATGAATTGATCCCGGATTCCCAAAAGAAGAACCGTAGGCCAGCTTCATCGCTTTTTCCGCGCTTGCCGTTATCGGCGCGGTTGCCGCGTAATCAAAATAAAGTATTTTCGGTTGTCGCTTCCCTGATTTTTTCATCAAAATCCAGACTGACTTTTCTCAACGCTTCCGTTCCTTTTTCGGGCATCATAAGGTATTTCTGTCCCTTTGCAAGATCAAAAAGCTCTTTCGTTACTTTTACGTCATTCAGGCAGTATTCTTCCAATTCCTTTAAATTCCCTTCGTTCCAAAATTTAATGGCTTCAAGCCCGTTGTGCGTTTTGCCCGTCCCCAAATTGGCTCGCGCAAGAAGATCTAATCCGATTCTTTTTCCGACGCTTACCTCTATTTCCTCAAGCAGGTCAACTCTCCTCAACGCTTTCGTGCTGAAATCAAAATATTTATCAAGCACCGGCAAATCAAATCTGTTTATGCTAAATCCGACGACAAAGGCCGCGTCTTTTAACATCTGTCCCAAATCTTTCACGTCGTTCTCCCAAAAGCTTAAGTATTCGTTTTTGTTGTACGAGTATGCGCACGCCAAAGACATTTCAAGACGAGCGATATTTTGTTCTCCGCCCACGTCGTAAAAAGTATTCTTTGTCTCAATGTCTATTACAATGACGTCTTTCATAATTCGTTGGGAGAATGCTCTCCCTCGTTTAGTCTTTATTCGCTGATAAGCGATTGTATCAGGTTAACCCCTTTTTTCAAGACGTTTTCTTCTTTCGCTTCCGCATTCATCCTTATAAGCGGTTCATTCGCCGCCGGTCTCAGTAAAAAGCGAAAATCTTCTTTCTCGGCATACAGTCCGTCTTCAAAATCCAATTCAAATCCGTTCTTTCTAGCATAATCCGCTACCGACTTAATGTTCCTTTCCGCGGAGGCGACTGAAAAAGATATTTCTCCCGATCTAAAATACGGCTTTTGACGCGAAACCCATTCGGAAAGAGATCCGTCTTCAGATATTATCGTCATCATTCTCATAGTCATTATCGCGCCGGAATCTATGTAAGTGCCTTCTACCGGAAAATAATAGTGTCCCGACCCTTCTGCCCCAAAATCGGCGCCGTTTTCCTTCATGGTTCTTTTAACATTAAGATGTCCTATTTTTGATTTTATTATTGATACCTTTTCTTCGGTGCGAAGATCTTCCTTTACGAACCACCCTATTCGCCGGTCAATAATTATTTTTTCTGGGTGATAGTGCTTGGTATAAAGTCTGATCACAAGATCCGGATGAATCAAGTTACCCTTTTCATCGGCGATAATCACCCTGTCTCCGTCTCCGTCAAAAATAAACCCGGCGTCTGCCTTCTTCTGAACGACTTCTTTTATAAGCTCATCCGCTGCTCCGGGAGCGGAAGAATTCGGCCCGTGAGCGGGAAATTTCCCGTCCGGCCGGCAATTTATAAATATCGGTTGAATAAGCTGGTTTCCTCCTATCGCCTCTTTTATTATCTGGCCGGCAAATCCGTTTGAGGCGTCAAAAACGATTTTTATTTTCCGGAGTATTTTTAACTCCCCCGAAAGAAATTCGGCGTATACTTTCAAAAATTTTTCCTTAATTTTCATTTTTCTTCATTCTTTCTTCTATCTCGTCTCCGCTTATCGCTTCAGCCCTCGGTCCTACAACCTTTAATCCGTTCCACTCTTGATCGTTATGAGAAGCCGTAACCATTACCCCTCCGGCCGCAGAAAACCTGTTTGAAAGATAATAAAACATGGGAGTTGTGGCATAACCGACCTCTATTAGTTCTCTTCCTTTCAAGGCATTTTTTACCGCTCGGAACAATTTTTTAGAGCTTTGCCTAGCATCCATCGCGACAACTATTTTTCCTTCGGAAAACACCGATTGCGAAAGAAACTGAACCACAACACGGACAGTCTCTTCGTTTATCTCTTTAGGATATATGCCCCGAATGTCGTAAGCCCGAAAAACCGAAGGCGTTATTTTATCCATTGACTTTTAATAATAACACGAGCGGGAACCCTTTAGTTTTGTCCGTAAGCTACCTATAATTAGTTGGATTATGGCAAGAAAAACTGGAACAAGGAACGTTCCGGAAAAGGAAAAAATACGCCCGGAGGTCCTTATGGGAATCTGGGCAATAATTTTCTTATGCCTCGGTTTGATTTTACTGCTCGCCGGCTTTCACAAGGCCGGTCCCGTTGGTGAAGCCATATTTAAAGCAGGTACGACTCTGCTCGGTATCGGTTACTATCTCATTCCCGTAACTCTTCTTGGAGCCGGAGTCTTGCTTCTTTTCGGAAGAAGAAGAGGGGTAATGAAGCGAACGATCATCGGAAGTTCGCTTTTCGTTCTCGGAAGTCTCGGATTGATTGATATTATTTATCCGGGAAAAAGCGGCTGGCTCGGTGTCGCCGCCGGCGCCGTTGAAATGCCGTTTGGCCACCCGGCAGGTATCGTTCTTACTTCCTCCATCGTTTTAATAGGGCTTATTTTCATTATTGATATTCCGATAAAAATTGATCTGGGAAAACTAAAGATCAGAAAAACGGAAAATGAAAAACTTGTCGTAAATGGCGAAGGTGAAAATGAAGTTACCGTAACGGAAAAAAATAATGGTTCGTCCAAACCAAAATCAGAAACGGCAGACAATACCCCCTCTTCAGGTGATGCGTCCGAATTCATTGCCAAAGGAAACCAAAAAACGGAAAAAAAGTTATCCTTCAAAAATTACGTTCCTCCTCCGCTTGATATCCTCAATTCTTCCGTGGAAAAACCGACCGTAGGCGACCTTAGGGCAAACGCGAATATCATAAAAAGAACTCTTGATAGCTTCGGTATCCCGGTGGAAATGGGAGAAATCACGATCGGTCCGAAAGTGACGAGATACACCCTGAAGCCCGCTGAAGGCATAAAACTTTCACGTATCACCGCTTTGAATCAAGATCTATCACTTGCGCTTGCAGCTCATCCTTTGCGCATTGAAGCTCCGATTCCCGGAAAGTCGTTAGTTGGAATTGAGGTTCCCAACAAAACCGCGGCGCTCGTTCGCCTTGGAAGCCTCTTAAATTATCCCGAATTCAATTCTGCCGGAACGCTCGGTTTCGCTCTCGGTAAAGGACTTTCGGGAGAGCCGGTTTTCCCGAATATCGCGAAAATGCCTCACCTGCTTGTCGCGGGCGCGACTGGCAGCGGAAAAAGCGTTACCATTCACTCCATAATCGTTTCTCTTCTTTACAAGAATTCCCCCGAAACTCTCCGCTTCATCTTTATAGATCCGAAACGCGTTGAACTTTCCGTCTATAGCGGTCTTCCCCATCTTATCACCCCCGTAATCACCGAAGGTAAAAAAGCTATTTCGGCTCTTCGTTATGCGATATCCGAAATGGACAGGCGCTATGAAGTTCTTCTGCGAGAAGGGGTAAGAGACATTAAAGGCTTTAACGACAAACACAAGAATGACCCGATGCCGTATCTCGTCATCATAATAGACGAGCTTGCCGACTTGATGACCGCTTACGGACGCGAAGTTGAAAGTTCCATCGTGCGACTCGCTCAAATGGCGCGCGCGACCGGAATCCACCTTATCGTCTCCACGCAGCGCCCGTCCGTTGAAGTAATCACTGGACTCATCAAAGCGAATATCACGACAAGAATTGCCTTACAGGTAGCAAGCCAAGTGGACTCGCGCACTATCCTTGATACGTCCGGAGCGGAAAAACTTTTGGGAGGCGGAGACATGCTTTTGGTTTCTTCCGATCTCTCAAAGCCGAGAAGAATCCAAGGATCGTATCTTACCGATGAAGAAATCAAAGCCGTTTCTCAATTTATTATTGATAACAACGAGGGTGAAATAAACGATCTTTCCGTCACGGACCCGCACGAGCTTGAGGGAATATTGAGTTCCGCCACAAGCGATGACGAGGAAGACGATATGTTTCCAGACGCCTTAGAAGTCGTTTCGAACGCAGGCAAAGCCAGCGCTTCATTATTGCAAAGACGTCTTAAAATCGGTTATGCTCGGGCTGCAAGACTCTTGGATATCATGGAATCCAAAGGCATCATCGGTCCCGGCGATGGAGCGAAACCGAGAGAGGTTTATTTAAACTCAGAAAGAGAAGAAAACGAATTAAACGATGAACGATAAAAGTCTAGGAGAAGTTTTATCCGAAATAACGACTGAACACGGACTTACGATCGGTAAATTATCCGAACTGACAAATATTCCAAAGAGATACCTCTCTGCCATGGCAGAGAACGACTTGAGCAATATGCCCGCCGCTCCGTACATTAAGGGCTATATCGCAAAAATCTGCACCACCTTAGACATTGACCAGGAGCCTATAATTGAGGCTTACAACAAAACCGAACTTAAGACTTCGGGTAAAGACGATATCCTCCCGAAAAACCGTTTTGCGGTCGTTCGCAGAAAAAAGAGTTGGGTCATTGTCGCTCTTATCGTTGCCATTGCCATGCTCGCCACCCTGCTTGGCCTTATCCCGAGTGCCAGGTATTTCCTTGTCGGTTTCGTCGGCATTCCGTCCATTGAAGTAAATCTTCCAGCCAAGGTGGAAGATAGGGATTTTTTGGAAACAAGAAGCCAAGTACTTACGATTGAAGGCAAGATAAATCCCAAAGATTCCATTATAATTAACCGAGAGCCCGTTCCGGTGAGCTCGGACGGTTATTTCCTAAAAGAAGTCTCGCTTGATGCCGGTCTAAATACGTTTGAAATCAGAGTTAGAAGATTTCTGGGACGAGAAACGACCGTCATAAGAAAAGTCTTTTACATAACGGAAAATTTAAACGTGGATCCCGAAACTGTTAATTATGGAGAAGAAAACATCTAAAAACAGACCTGACGAAGGGAGTGATTTGGACTCGCTCATAGCATCCATCCGTGAAAAGTTCGGAGAGGAATCGGTTATGAAACTGGGCGAGATTAAGCACTCAAACATTGAGTCCATCCCTTCCGGATCGTTCAGTCTTGATCTTGCGCTTGGCGTAGGCGGCTTTCCCAAAGGCAGAATAGTTGAAGTATTCGGACCGGAGATGTCCGGCAAAAGCACGCTTGGTCTCCAGATAATCGCCGAAGCCCAGAAAAAAGGAGGTAAAGCGGCTTTCATTGACGCCGAGCATTCTCTTGATCCGGAAAGAGCGAAAAAGATTGGCGTTGATATTAAGGAACTTATAATTTCTCAACCCGACAACGGCGAAGAAGCTTTAAACATAATGGAAAGCCTCGTTAAATCGGGACTTATTGACGTCATAATCATTGATTCGGTGGCGGCGCTTACGCCCAGAGCCGAAATTGAGGGTGAAATGGGAGCGCAGTATGTCGGACTTCAAGCTCGAATGATTTCCCAGGCTATGAGAAAAATTACGGCTATTGCCGCCAAGTCCAAAACTCTTCTTGTATTCATCAATCAGATAAGAGAAAAAATCGGAATGATGGGCTATGGAGAAACGACTACCACTCCCGGAGGAAGAGCGCTCAAATTTTATTCGTCCGTTCGCGTCGATTTAAGACGCATCGCGCAAATCAAAAAAGGAGAAGAAGTTGTCGGAAACAGAGTTCGCGCCAAAGTAGTCAAAAATAAAGTGGCCCCTCCTTTTAGATCTACCGAGTTTGACATCATGTTTAACGAGGGAATCTCTTATGAAGGAGATTTGATTAACACCGGTTTGAAGTACGGTATCGTCAAAAAAAGCGGCAACACTTATTCGTTTAAGGAAGAGAAACTAGGCGTGGGTATTGAAGCCTCCAAAGAAAAATTAAGAGAAAACAAACCGCTCCTTAGAGAGATTGAGAAAGACTTGAGCCTAGAGATTGAGCGAATCGCCGCTTCGGCCAAGTAAGACTATATTTAGAAAAAGTTCGGCGACAAGTATCGGCCCCGTTCCTCCCGGAGTCGGCGTATAGAAAATATTTTTATCCGAAATCTGCGGGTCAAAATCTCCCCCGACTTTTCCGTCCTTCATCCCATAACCGAAATCAATAACAATCGCCCCGTCACGCACCATATGAGGCGAAATTAGTCCCGGAACGCCGGTACCAGAAATTATCACGTCCGCTTTTGCAACATCCGCTAAATCGTCACTACGCTCAAAAATACGGACCGATTTCGCGCGAGGCAATAAAAATTCATAAACCGGTTTTCCCACCAGAATCCCATACCCGACAACTGCAAAATCAAACAAGCTTATATCTTTATTCAAATATCTAAGTATCTCTTTAACTACTTGAGCCGCCGGTGCCGGTATTTTTCCCCCATTTAACGAATCCACGTCTTTTGTTGGTTCTATCGCCTTAAGCACGCGAGCTTTGTCTATTTTTTGAGGTAAAGGAAGCTGAACTATTACAGCCGTTATTTCATGATTCTCGGATGCTCGTTTTACGGATTCCACCAGTTTTTCCGTTTCCGCCTCCTCCGAAAATTTAACTACTTCAAAATTAATCCCCGTCCTCAAAGCCGCTTTTTTCTTCTGTGCCACGAAAGACTCGGTTGCCGGATCGTCTCCCGCCATGACGACAACGAGTTTTAATCCGTCTCCGGTTCTGTCCCCTATTCGGGTATACACTTCCTCGGCAATGGCTTTTCCGTCTATTTTCTCCATTTAGTGAATTTATCTGCCGGATATTTCAGAGCCAAACGTTCGGTTTCTTCTTTTACGTTTCCTTTAAGCACTATCGCTCTATGCATCAAGTCCGCTATTTTCTCCATATCTTTTTCTTTCATTCCTCTCGTTGTAACGGAAGGAGTGCCGATTCTTAACCCGGAAGGATTAAAGGGAGAGATATCTCCCGGAACGGAATTTCTGTTCGCTACTATCCCGTTTTCTTCAAGTAAGTTTTGAGCGTCTCTTCCGCTGATCTCAAAAATCTTTAAATTGGCAAGAATCAAATGATTATCCGTTCCTCCGGTTACCAGCTTGAATCCTTTTTTCATGAGTGCCGCCGCGAGTGCTTTTGCATTTTTCACGATTTGAGTTCCGTACTTTTTAAATTCAGGGTTTAAACTCTCATAAAAGCACTCTGCGATTGCCGCCGTTTGATTATTGTGCGGACCGCCTTGGATTCCCGGAAAAATCGCTTTGTCTATCGCTCCGTTAATGGTTCCTTCTCCCAATTTCAGCGGTTCCTTCCTCGCAAAAATCACCGCTCCTCTCGGACCGCGCAAAGTTTTATGAGTCGTAGTGGTCACGACGTGAGCATATTTGAAAGGAGACGGATGATTTCCCGTAAGCACTAACCCCGCGATATGTGAAATATCGGCCACGTGATACGCCTTCACGGACGAGGCTATCTCGCCGAATTTTTTGAAATCCAGTTTTCTAGGATACGCGGTTGTTCCGGATACGATGACCTTCGGTCTGTTTTTTTTTGCAAGCGCAAGAATGGTGTTGTAATCGATCCTTCCGCTTTTCCCAAGTCCGTATTGAACCGAATTGAACAATTTTCCGGTCGCCGAAACTTTGTGCCCGTGCGTAAGGTGTCCACCAGAGGCAAGTTCCATGCCCATCAACGTGTCTCCCGGATTCATAAGTCCCAGATAAACCGCCAAATTCGCCGGCGATCCGGAATAAGGTTGAACGTTTACCGCCCATCCGTCCGGACTTAATCCGAATGCCTTGAGCGCCACCTCCTGCGCCCGAAGCTCTATCTCGTCGCAAACGGCGTTTCCCGGATAATATCTCTTGCCTGGGTACCCTTCCGAATATTTATTTGCCAAAGGTGATCCGAGAATGGAAAGAATGTCCGGAGACATTAAATTCTCCGATGGAATAAGATCTATCGTTTTATTTTGACGCGAAACTTCCCGTTCAATTAATTTTTGAATTTTTTTATCCATCAGCTACCGATTCAAGTTAGCTCCTATTCACCGAAAAATCAAAAGCCTATCTTTTCGCGAGAAGATAGGCTTTGTTTCTTTAGTTAATCCCATTCTCCCGGAATATGTTTCCTGGTTTTTCCCGAAATATTCAGGGCGTGTATTCTCATATGTGAAAGAGTTGATTCCGATCCGTGTGGTATCCCCATTAAACAATTCGGGCAAACGCCGCCTATTTTGACCATTACCGGTTTTTTTGGATCGTCTTCCCTTTTACAATTGTTCGGACAAGGCATTTCACTCGGTCTTTTCACGAATCGTCCCCTCCTTTCTTTTTTTCAGGTTCTATGAGGATTGAACCAACTTTTTCGCTTCGGGTCAAACAAGAGCCAAGGCCGTTATCGCAAAACCAAGAATTCCCGCAAGAATCAAATAAATGGCAAGATAAGGCAAGTTCGTTCTTAAAACTCTTTTTTCCATCGCCGCTCCCGCTCCCGCAACTGCGAGCGCCGCAAGAATATTGTGTATCGCAACGACATTTCCCGCCGCCGAACCCATGCCCTGCATGGCAATAATCAGTTTTTCCGCATTTCCCGAAAGAACGGCAGCCGATTGTTGGATGGACGAAAACAAAAGATTGGAAACAGTTGAACTTCCGGCAATAAATGCGCCAATTGCCCCTATCGCGGGAGAAATAAAGAGGGTTGTCACTTTCCCCGCGCTCCGAAAAATATTCGCGATTGAAGTGATCATATTGGGTAATCCCGCATCATTTAGTCCCGAATTAAGCATTATTTGAACGAAAATAATGATGCATATAAGCGCCGCGGCCGGTTGAACAACTCTTTTCGCGGCCTCACGAAGTATCTCTGCCGAGTATTTTTTATTTCTGCGCAAAAAGAAATAAACGAGAAATCCCGCTGCCGTAGCAAAGAAAATCGCCGCGGGAGATGCAAGAGGATGAATGGAATAACTTATGTTCGTCTTTAAAATGGAAGAAAGGCTGATTTCAAATAAATTTCCGAGCAGATTCTTGATATAAGGAATTCTCGTTATTGCAAGTGTTCCTGCCACGATTATATACGGAACAAACGGAATGATATTGCCTTTTTCAGGCTTGTTCTCTTCTTTTTCTTTTTCCCGGTGAATGATCGCGTATAAAGATATTAAAATCATCCCGCAAAGTCCTCCTATTATGGAAGGCACCTCTGGTCCGAAAAACTTCATTACCACAAAAGACGGGATTGAAACCGCGAAAGCCGAAAATAAAATAAAGGGCAAATTCCGTACGACGTCCTTGAGCCTCCCTTTCTTTTCTTTTGAAGACATAAAGAAAATGGCCGCCACGACAAAAGGAGAAATAATAATGTTTAAGATTGAGATGAAAAGTGCTGCCTCGTTCGCCAATCCCGATCCGACCGTAGAGGCAAATCCGTAAGTCACCGGTAATCCGACCGCGCCGAACGTTACGGGAAGAGTGTCCCCGATTAGAGAAACCACGACGGAAGACAAAGGCGTTAATCCGATAGAGATGAGTATCGGAACCGTTATCATCGGAGGGGTGCCAAATCCCGATATTCCTTCCAAAAAACAGATAAACGCCCATGCGATTAGAACGGCTTTCACTCGGTAGTCGGGCGATATTCTATCAAAAATTTGTTCCGCGGAACGTTCTCCTCCGAGTCTTCTGAATATTCCGAAAACAAGCAAAGCGCCGAAAATTATTAATATGATTTCGAGAGCCACGAAAACTCCTTTAATCGCCGCCGCGGAAAGAACAATGGGTGATATTTTCCAGACAAAAAAACCGATCGTTAAGAGAACCGTAAGCGCCAAGATAACCGATACCAAAAAACTTCGGTGAGAAAAAAGAACCAAAAAGACGAGTATCACTATCGGTAGAAGAGCGATTAGGCTCATAAGCATTGCCCTAATTTTAACACCTCGCTCTATGTTCCGTTCGATTCCGGTATCCCTAATCCCTAAATTCCATAGCGAGACGAGACAAATACGAGTGAAGGTGTACGTTATAGCAAAGCGGGTACCCCGAGCGAGTATTTGTCTGTCGCAGTAGGAATTTAGGGATTCATATTTCAAAGCCCTCTTTAAAGAGGGCTTTGAAATATGAGCGGGATACCGGAATCGAACCGGCGCCATTACCTTGGCAAGGTAGCGTACTGCCACTATACTAATCCCGCTTAAAACAGGCTTAAATTTAGTGCAAGATTTGATTGTTGTAAAGAATTTTCATAATATGAGCCTCATGTTCCGTAAATGGATATTGCCGTCACTCGGAGTGGTCGCGATTACTTTCGCCGCCATTATCGGCTTTTCCTTCATTCCAAGAGAAAAATTTGTCATTCCAGAAAGTTTCGCCGAAGCCCGCATGAACGGAGCCGTTATCGCCGACTTTCTAAACGAATTTTCAAGCAGTTCCGTTAATACAATAAGCGAAATCGAAAAGAAAGATAAAGCGGGAAAATACGATGAAGCCTTGAATCTCACCATTCAAGAATTGGAACGGGTAGAAGTTGCGCGCGCAAAAACTATTGAGCTTCTGGGAGAGTTGGAAAGAATGGCTTCTTCCCTGCCATCCGTCCCGAACAACGACGCTCAAGCGCTTGGCATGCAGGCCATAACAACGGAGATCTCTTTAGTTGATAAACTCTTGAACTACAACGAGAATACCCGTGCGCTTTTAGACGTTTTGAGAAAAAAATTCACGAGTTACACCCCTGAAAACTTCAACGCGGAAACGGAAAAAATTACGAAAGAAATGAACGATAATGTCATCGCCATTAACGAACTCAACCGCAAATATCAGACCTTGATGGGAGAGTTTGACGGAAAACTGAAATAGACAAACCGCTCCGTTGGGCAGTTTTTAATTATGGTTTATAAATGAATCCGTTTCTGCTCCAAAACCACAAGACAAAATGCATATCGGCCGGAGATATTCCTGACCCTTTTAAGGCTTCGCGCCACCTCTCCGAGATTTCCAATCGCCCGAGTTTTTCCGCTTCTTTCGGCGTTATGACTCCAAGTTTGACCGAACATTTCAGTATGTGCGTATCCACGGCTATTTCTATGTATTCCGTGTTTTTCAAAACCACTCCGGCGTACCTGCCTAAAATAGAAGACCAATAGTTGAATATTTTTGGACCGGATAAATAAGGAAATCCTTTCTTGTTTGATCCTTGAATCACTTCCTTGAGTTTCAAAAAATCATTATCCGAGGCCGATATCATTCCTTCGAAACTTTTCCAGCCTCCATAAACCGATTCAGATATTCTCTTCCAAGTATCCGTATGTTTGTTCGGTTGAAGCGCCAATTTATGTTTTAAAAGATTATCTCTCAATTTTGCTTCCGACATTTTTGTCGTTGCGTTAACATTAAAAACATTCCGCGTTTCTGGGTCTTTATAAGTCTCGAGAGCGGCTCGCCACATGGCAAAACTGTCACGCTGGTAATTGAGAGCCATCGGCAGAGTGAAATACGCGATTCTAAGCTCTTTATCTTTCTTTATAAATCCCGGATTGGAATCTTCTGGCATCTCTGTCGGACCGAGTTCCCCGTTTTTGCAAGCCTCAATCAGCTTTTTGCACTCGCGAATTAAGTCCATAGTATTTACCAATTATAATAAGGCACTAAAACGCCGAAAAGGACATATCTCCCGCATTATAATGCCATTGGAAATTGGGATTTTAAAATTGAAAATTAGTAATTGAAAATTACAATCCCCGTGTTTACACGGGGATTGTCATGGGGTGTCTAACGGGATTCGAACCCGTACCGAGAGTTCCACAAACTCTAGTGCTAACCGTTACACTATAGACACCATATTAGCGGATTTATTGTATGGATAAATTCTCGCCAAATCAATTCCTGCCCACCAGAAACTCTATAACGGCGTAAACTATCCAAAAAGCAAGAAGCAAAAATCCCTCAAGCCGCGTAAGAACGCGTTCGGAACGTATTAGTTTCATTAAGAAGAATGAAGCGATAACCATGAACGTCCCGGTCACATACACTATCTTTGCCGGAAAATAAAACGGACTTATGCAGGCAATTACGCCCACTACGATTGTCGCGTCCGCCATTACCGTTCCCAAAATATCACCAACGGCAAGACCGTCCTCTTTTTTCCTTACGGCTTTCAATGAGTAAAAAAGTTCCGGCATTGTCGTTCCAATACTCACGACAAGCATGGCGATAAGCACTGGCGTTACATTTAGCACTTCTGCGATTTCAGTCGCGGAATTCACCGTAAATTGCGATCCTAAAAGCAATATGACCATGGCGAAAACCAGAAACAAGAAATTTTTCACACTGCCTACGCCGCTGTGATATGCATCCATTTTTTCTTCTCTTTTAAATAACAAGTAATAGAAGAATACTCCGGCTACTATAAGCGCTATCCCTTCAAGCCGAGAATAATGGCCGTTAAGTCCGAATATAACCGGCAACATTATTAGAAAAGGATAAAAGCGAACATCCTTAAGTACTTTGCTCTCTATCTTAAGTCCTCTACCTGCCACTATCGTCATTATGGCGAAAATAAGCGTCAGATCGGCGATATTTGAACCGAATATCGTCCCCAAACCGAATTCAGGCATTCCCCTTATGGCCGAACTTATGGAAATGACCGTCTCGGGAAGAATGGAAATAAAGGCGACAATAATAAATCCGACAATATATTGGGAAAGATTAAAACGCTCCGCGACTTTAGCGGAGTATTTTGTGGCAAGCGTTGCTCCTTGAACAACCAAAAAAAGTGAGGCGGCAAAAATTAAGATTTGGAGAATCATGACAACCCGAGCAGAAGTTAGATACCAAACAATTTTAGCAAACGTTCTGCGTTGAGTCTATAAAATTGAATTTTTAACCAAAAACTTCTATTGTCTATAGGAGTTTATTTGCCCCGATAGTTCAACGGATAGAACGACTCCCTTCTAAGGAGTAAATGAGGGTTCAATTCCTTCTCGGGGTACGCGGTTATAATGCCGCTACAAACCACACCGGGCTGTAGTATAGCGGTAGTATACATGCTTTGGGAGCATGAGGTCTGGGTTCAACTCCCGGCAGCCCGACAAAACAAAAATTTGGTGCCCTCGGGGGGAATCGAACCTCCATCAGCACGTTAGGAGTGTGCTGCTCTATCCATTGAACTACGAGGGCAAGCGAAAACTTTTAAATATTAGTAACAAAGAACTCCGATTGCAATCGGAGTTCTTTGTTACATTTTGTGCCGCGAGAGGGAATCGGACCCCCGACGCCATCCTCTTCCAGAGGATATCCGGACTATATCATCTCCCTTTAAAGGGAGCCGGGCGCTTATGCAAGGTTATTGTTGGAGCTCACTTGCTAGTCTCTACACCTTCTCAAAAACCTGTGTCCTTTTGAGCTTGGCTCGGAATTATTTTTAGCGCTAGCTAAGAACCTTTTCCGAATTCACCCAGTTATTCAATCCGCATTACTGCAGAAGGCCCCGAAGTTGAACTTGAGGGATGCGCTCTACCACTGAGCTATCGCGGCTTATATTCTTGAAGAATACTTGCGTATATTAACAGATAATTAATTAATTTCAAGATTACCAATCCAATACGGTAGAACATAATATGTTATACTATTGACATGCGCATATGTAAGCTGTGTGGTAATAAATTTAAGGATTACCAAAACAAAATGCGAACCCGATGTGGATCATGCAATACAAAAATAAGAAGATACAGAACCAAGCTTGCCGCCATCAAACTACTAGGAGGAAGATGTGTCGATTGTGGATGGCAAGGAAATCAAGCAGCATTTCAATTCCATCACGTTAATCATAATAAAAAAGATTTTGTCATTGGAAATGTTGCTAATAAAAAATGGGAAGTTATTAAAAAGGAACTAGATAAATGCATTCTCCTCTGTGCTAATTGTCACTCTATAAGACACAGTTCAAAAAACGATAACGCCTTTATCATTGAAGCTAAAAAATACAAAGGCAGAAAATTTGTTCTCTAGTTCCTACTCTCTGCAACAATCAACTAACCGCTTTACAATCTCCCCTAATCTACCAAATCCCTTGTTTCCTTTTCCCGCATCTTTCACATTTAACTCGTCATCGGCGATTTTTTTAACGCCGTCCAATTTCACGATCTTCAAATTTATTCCCCAGAAAAGAGAATAAAGTTCATACGCTTTCTTGAACATATCCTCCGCTTCTTTTTTATTCCCCTGCCCTAATTGCTTTGTGCCTACTTCCATTAATCTCATTGAAGCCGCAAGCAAATGTTTTGATATGCACCAAACTTCTCCTTCATAGTCTTTAATGAGTTTCTTCAAAAGTTCCTTTCTCATTTCTCTCACTTCTGCGAGCAAATCCAGATAATCCGAATTCTCGGTTTTTTCAGCCGTGAAAAAGAAATGCTCTTCAATTGAGAGAAGATTCATTACGGCAACGGAAAGATCCTCATCGGAAGATAAATCAAGTTGTCCTTTCTTACCGCGAGAAGCTTTCTCTATAAGTTCCTCTATTTTCTTTTCCTGATCGTTTTCCATAAAAATTATAAATATTTTATAAATTGAAAATTATTTAGAAATTAGAAATTGTAAATTGAAAATTACATTCATATTCCTATTAAATAGAATATCGCGCTCGCTAAAGCAAGAGCCGCGAAAGGCATAACGACTTTTTGGAAAGGAAACAAAGCCTTTCCTCTCTTTTTTCTCGTTATTTCATAGATTATTTCCGTTCCGATAAAAATAACCGTTCCCAAAGCAATTCCCGCCATGATCTTATCCGCGCCAAGCACGCTATTGCCCGGCATGCCGATAATTTTCGAGATCCACAAAGAAACGATCGTCAGGACGTAAAAAACCGCGAAAACTATTTCCCGGAAACCTTTAAATTGCACTCCTTTTTTCGCCGCCCAATTGATCGTCCAGAGAGAAGCCGATGCAAGGAGCGCTCCTATCCAGGTTGCCGAGATGAGATCGCTTATTCCAAGCAATCGTGAAATTCCAAGTCCTGCTCCAATCGCAACCGTGCACACGGGGCACACCGCTAACGCTTTTCCGCTTAAAAGAAGGCCCGCTACGACCGCAAGACTGACTTTGGTTAATTTATTCATTTTCTGAAGTTGGCCCTTGAAGATGATTAATTATGTCGGTGTCTCCGAAGAAACACTCTCCATTATCCCACAACACCGGAACAGTAAGTCCTTTAGAGGCGTCTTTCCCGCACTCTACCATTCTGTCATAAAGTTCGTTCGCCGCTACTTGGCTTATGGATATTTCCTTTTCGGTTATTCCCGTTATCCCGTTTTCCTCGATGTAATCTCTTACGTTTTCACAATGCGGACAAGTGAAAGTGTGATAAAGCACTTTCTCTCCGTCTTGAGAACCTTGAGCGGGTTTTTTAATTGATAAACCGGTAAGGAAAGTATCACCAAGCGTTAGCCCGAGAAACACAACTATTGCTACAGCAACGGCGACAAACGCCCATTTTCTACCCTTATGTTTCATATCGGTCATTTATGAATTAAAACATATTTTAGCTTCCTCCTGTAGTTGGCAAAATAATAATTTTACAGTTAAAATCGTCAAGTATGGGGCTATAGTTCAATGGCAGAACGGCGGTCTCCAAAACCGTTAATCAAGGTTCAAGTCCTTGTAGCCCCGCAAGAGATGCTTGTGTTATCTACAAGGACTTGAACGTTAAAGGAGGTCGGGGAAAAATTCTAAATTTTTCCCCGTGTAGGAAGATATTAGAAACCGTTGGTTTCTAAGATGGAGTGAGCCTAGAGCGAGCGGAGTTGTGAAATTCCTTGTAGCCCCGCAAAAAACCGCATGTTCTTTACAAGCGCTCTTCCGACCATATATCCGTCTATTCCCGCTTCTTTCGCGCGCATCTCTCCCTCTTCCCGCGATTTAATGTCTCCGTTCCCGAGAACAATTGTTTCGGGACTTATCGTTTTGATGATTTTTCCCGCTCTCTTAATTTGTTTCCAATCGGCTTTTCCTTTCCTTCCCTCTTCTTTAGTCCGTCCGTGAACGATTATCGCCGCTAGTTTTTCCTCCGCGAGTGCCGTAATCCAGTTTTCCGTTTCCTTAGCCTCTGAATATCCGATTCGGGTTTTTACGGAAACCGGCAACCCTAAAGAATTTTCCTTCGTTATCCCGATAATTTCCTTTGCCAAGCTAGGTGATTTTATAATGCACGCCCCCGCTCCTTGTTTTAGAATGTTTCGGTCGGGACATCCCATATTAATGTCTATTCCATCCGCTCCGTATTTCTTGGCAATTTTTCCGCAAAGAGCGAACTGTTCCGGTTTCGCTCCGAAAAATTGAAACACTACCGGCCTTTCAATCTCCGAAAATCGCATATGTTTTTCAAACGCTTCTTTTCCTTTAGCCACAATTCCCGGCAAAGGAATCATCTCCGTCCAAATAACATCGGGTCCGCCCGCTTCCGCGAGCGCGCGTCTAAAATTTGCATCCGTCACCCCTGCCATCGGCGCTGAAGCCGAGATGGGCTTATTCAATTCTTTCCAAAAATTCATTTACATTCGTTTTGGAAGTTCTATTCCTAAAAGCGTTAACCCACTTTTCAGTACTATCGTTCCGGCCACTACGAGCGCGAGTCTCGCTTCCGCTGTTTTCTTTTCCGCTTTTATGACAGGTGAAGCTTCGTAGAAAGCGTTCAAAGCGTTTGCCATCTTAAATAAATATTCCGCCAAATGATTCGGTTCGCATTTCTCCGCGGCATAGGCGGCTATGTCCGAAAAACGGATGAGCGATTCCAAAACTTTCTTTTCCGCTTCTCCCAAAAGAATTTTCGCGTCCATCTTCGGTTTTAATCTGCCTGCTTTTTTCACGATATTTCTAAGCCTCGCGTAAGTATATTGGATATAAGGCGCCGAATTGCCCTTTAAACTAAGCATCGCGTCCCAATCAAAAACAATGTCCGATAGCCGATAATGCGAAAGATCGTAATATTTCACGGCGCCTACCCCCACTTCCTCGGCTGATGACGGGTTTATTTCCGCTGCCGATTCTTTCGCTTTATCAAGCAGTTCCGTGAGTTTTATGAATTCCCCTTTTCTTGTTGAAAATTTCTTCCCCGAAGCGCCGAGCATCATTCCGAATTTTATGTGCTGTAATTCGGTTTCGGGCGCAAGTCCGAGCAATCTAACTGCTTCAAAGAGTTGCGCGAAATGCAACGCTTGCTCGTTTGCGACTACGTAAAGAATCTTTTTGGGATGCCATTTGTTGACTCTGTACTTTACGGTCGCAAGGTCGGTCGTCGTGTAAAGATGGCTTCCGTCCGCTTTTTCTATCACGTAAGGCGGTAATTTGTCGTCCCCGAAAAATATTTTTACCGCTCCTTCGTCTTTCCGCGCAATGCCAAGTCTTAAAGCATCATCCACGATTTGCTTTAGGTCAGGCTCGTAAAAACTTTCTCCGAGCGTAACGTCAAACTTCACTCCAAGCCTCTTATATATTTTCCCGAACTCTCTAAGACTTTCTCTCACGAAACTTTTCCAAAGTTTGGTATTTTCCGCGTCTTTCTTTTGCAGTTTAGCCGTTTCTTTTCTCGCTTCGTCCAAGAGAGTCTTATTTTCCTCTGCTTCTTTGTGGAATCTAACGTAAAGCGACACTAAATGCTCTATCGGATTTTTCTTGAATTCTTCTTTCTGCGCCCAATTTTTGTAAGCGTAAATAAGCGCGCCGAATTGTGTCCCCCAGTCTCCCAAATGATTGTCGCTTATGACTTTGTATCCCTGAAATTTTAATAAATTTGCAATAGCCTCTCCGATAACCGTTGAACGCAAATGCCCCACGGACATCGGTTTTGCGACATTCGGCGCCGAGTAATCAATGACGATCGTTTTCCCTTTTCCCGTATCGGATGCTCCATAACGCTCCTTTTTCTTTAAAATATTTCCCGCTTCTTTGGTTATCGTCTCTTTTGAAAGATGAAGATTAATAAACCCCGGCCCTGCTATTTCCAGTTTGCTGAAGAATCCTTTCGGCGCGATTTTAAGGATTTCCGACATTATTTCTTCCGCTTCTTTTCGCGGATTGGTCTCCTTAAGCCCCGCGCGAATCATCGCCAAATTGGTGGAATAATGCCCGAATTCGGAGTTTTCGGGCGTCGTCACTTTAGGCTCCGCTTCGCCCGTAGCCTCAGCGATAATATTCACAATCACCTCTATCATCAATTAAGATTATATGACGTATATGCCCGCCTTTGCCACCAACAGAAAAGCCACGTTTAACTACGACATCCGCGAAACGTTTGAGGCCGGAATTGAGTTATTGGGATGGGAAGTTAAGTCCGTTAAAAACGGCCGAGCGGACCTTTCGGGCTCCTACGGAATCTTGAGGAACGGCGAAGTTTGGCTCGTTAATTTAGACATTCCCTTATACCAGCCGAAAAACACGTCTGGCGAACCGGATACTTCGCGTGCAAGACGAGTTCTTTTGAATAAGAGCGAAATTGCTGAAATTTTAAAGAGAACCGAGTCCGAAAGACTCTCCATCATCCCTCTTGAGCTTTACGGCAAACACGGCAAAGTGAAAGTCAAACTCGGTCTCGGTTTCCCTCGCCGCAAATCGGACAAGCGCGAAGTTATTAAAAAGAGAGATATCTCCAAAGAAATCGGACAAAAAATAAAATAAGAATCCACCTTTAGGCGGGCTTTTGTGGAGATGGCGAGAATTGAACTCGCGTCCAAATCAAAATCATGAATAGCTTCTACGAGCATGTTTCGGTTTTTTGGTGAATCAATAATCTTTCAACCGAACTAACGGACTATTGAACCGCATTTCTTTTTTCTTTGTTACGCAATGAAATGCAAGATTACGGAACGCAGTCTGAAATATTATGCCTTACTGAGAACTTCAGACGAAGTATCCCAGAGACACCCGTTACGCAAAAGCGAAAGCGGGAACGCGTACTTTGTTAGTGGCGTTTATAGTTTTGGATTTGTTTAAGGAGAAAAATCCGACTCCGCGCGCGACTATTCTGTTTTTAATCTGTCGAGGCCTTTCATCCCCATGCCTCATTATACCACAAAAATTGCCTATTGACAAGGGTTTATTTATCTTATATAATACCCTTATCCTTAAAAACATATTTTGGAAGGAGTGGTGTCTATGAGAACCTTGATACCTCCCAACTCTTCTTCCGCGAAGAAGACGAATGTTCGCATCGTATATCCGCTGCAGGGCCCGCCGGCCGCACGCCACATGCGCATGAACGTGAGCGTGCCGGGCGCCACCCAGACCTGCTTTCGCGAGAACACGACCTGACGCGCGCTTCGCGTCGAGTTAACTCGCACATCGCGGGTCAAAAGTAAGAAGAGGGAGACCATGGCTCCCATCTGTTCTACACATACTTCACTCCTAATTCGCCCGGGGTAATGACGTATAACGCATACCCTTTTGGCGCACAACCCCCGCATCTCTAATGAGAGCGGGGGTTCATTTTTTTTATTGACTCTCCTTTAAATACCATTTATTCTCCCTAAAGGCATTAATAGTCGTAAGCCGCCAAAAAAAATTTTAAGAAAATGGACGAATTGAATATGAATCCGGGTGCCGCCGAAGAGATGGCTGAAGAAGCCACTACTCCTGAAGTCGCCGCCGAAATGGGCGATTCCGAGAATATCGGCGAGCCGGCGACAGCTGAAGAATCTTCTTCTGAAGAATCTTTAACTCCCGATGAAACTGAATCGGCTAAATAACAATTAAGCCAATCACCAAATAAAAAAGAGTTCTATTAGAGCTCTTTTTTATTAAATTAAAATTATTTCTCTTCGCACGTCGGACACTCTTTGAGCCTCAAGGTAAACGGCAGCGTTATAAGCGTCTCGCCGTCAACGGCCACTTCTACTCTGTAATCTCCCACTTTCTCAAGCGCTACGTCTCGCAAATAAACTACGTGGCCGATTGAAGCCGTATCCGATTTAGCCGGATTTAACTTTTGAACATACGGTTCTATGCAATCGTTTTGATAGCCGCTTGTGACTTTAAGCCCGAGTTCGTGTTCTTCGGCATCCCCCGGAACGAAATTCACGACTACCGCCGCCTCGCTGTGTATCGCGGGCAGATCGTTTGCGGAGAGATCGGTTATCGGGTCTACGATTTCAAGCCCGCCGTTATCCAAAATTCTTACGTCTTGCGCTAAGATGGCAAAATTTAATCTCATTATTTTATAAATACCCTAAAAAAGATTTAAACTCAAGTTATCCACTTGTCCGTGAAAATGACTATATTAAAGTAAATCTATAGTTTCCTTAAAAACGATTTCATAAGTCCGCAAGGACTTACGATATACCAGCCGATCGGTCGGCAACGTTTCTTTCTCACCTCTTTCTTTTCTCACTCAACCGGAACGCGCAAATGTTTTTGTTGCAGCAATTAACGCTTGCGCTTTCCCGCACCAAACCGGCAAGAATCTCTTTCATCCTTTCGGGAGCTGAAAAGAACATGGTGTGTAAATCCGAGACTGTCCCTCAATCCCTCTCCTGTATTGAGGCAGACGCCAATCTGAATTGGCGCCTGCCTCGCTCTTAAACCCCTTTTTAAAAGGGGTTTTTATTTGGGGCTTGTAAGTTATCCACTTGTGAACTTTAAGGAGGAATAATAGAGTAAGTGCATAGCTCCTTCCGAAGTTAATAATTGGAGTCTCAATAAGACTCATAGCATATAAGCAATTCTCCTCACGTTTCCTTTTTGGAACAAAAGATTAAGACTTTTATAAAAGTTACATAAGTTCGCTCCGTTCCGGATGCTTATATACATTAGAAAAAGGCTCCCCCTAGGGAGCCTTTATTTTTTATTGACTCTCAAACGACAAACCATTATATTTCCTGGTATAAACGGATATCCTTTCTACAAAAAGAATCGTTCGCCCATGCCCGTTATCCGAAAGAATAACGAGATCTCCGCTCGCGAGCTCCGAGTGATCGGTGAGAACGGCGAAAACTTCGGCGTCCTTTCGCGGGACGTCGCTTTGAAAATTGCCGAGGAAAAAAATCTGGATCTCATTGAGGTCTCCGCGACCGCGAATCCTCCGGTTGCTCGCATCGGAAATTACGATAAGTTCCGCTATCAAAAAGAAAAAGAGCTGAAAAAAGAGATGCAGGCTAAGGCCAAAGGAAAGGACGACATGAAACAGGTGCGTATCGGACTGGGCTCCGCGAGAAATGATCTCCTTATAAAGGCGAGAAAAATTGACGAATTCTTGAAAGAAGGCTATAAAGTGGAGATTCTGCTTAAGCTTCGCGGAAGGGAAAAAGCCAATAAGGACTGGGCCCTGGAAAAATTAAACGATTTTCTTGGACTGATTACCGAGAATTTCCGCGTCATGGCAAGCCCTAAGGCAGGAGGAACGGGTTTCACCGTTCAGATAAACAAGGCTTAACTGATGGCAAGAAAAACCTTTCAGAAAAGATTCCGAATTACGAAAACGGGAAAAATAATGCGCCGCAAAATGGGGTTGTCTCATTTTAAATCCAAAAAAAGTCCGAAGATAATCCGCAACAAAAGAAGCTCATCCGTCTTGGCGCATTCCGACAAAAGACAAATAATGTCCGGCTTATAAAAACATGACTAGAGTTAAAAGAGGCACTATTGCCCATAAAAAAAGAGAAAGAATTTTAAAGTACACCAAGGGTTTTCGCTGGGGAAGAAAGTCAAAAGAAAAATTCGCGAAGGAAGCTTTGCTTCACGCCTGGCAGCATGCCTACCGTGGCCGAAAAGAAAAGAAGAGAAGTTTCCGTGCGCTTTGGAACGTTAAATTAAACGCCGCTTTGAGAGAAAATGACGTTACTTACAGCGAATTCATCGGAACGCTTAAAGCCAAAAATATTAAGCTTGACCGGAAGGTTTTGTCTCTGATTGCAAGTGAACATCCCGAGTCCTGGAAGAAACTTGTCTCATCCGTGAAGCAGGTCTAGGTCTAATGTAATCATAGGCATTTCGGAGCAGTCGTTGGCTGTCTCTGTAAGGCGCGAGAATTTGTCTTGCGTCTCTGTATTGGAACCACCCGAATCCTTCGTGTTCGGACGAAATTTTAACCTCCGTTTCGTTCGTTTCCGCGAGATAAAAAATGACTATTTTGAATATCTGCTCCCTATTTCTTCTGAACCGGAACTTCTCAACCGCCCTGAAATTTCTTTTTATGGAAAGTTTTGACGGGCCTATTCCCGTCTCTTCTTGGGTCTCCCTTATCGCCGCCTCTTTGCTCGTTTCTCTCACGTTCATGACTTCCGCATCTCCCGCCGAGGGAAAAGAAGTAACCACGTTTTTCTGGTTCTCAATGTGTCCCTTTGGGAAATTCCAGTATCTCCCGCCGTGGTAGAGCAGCAAAAACTTGGGTCCCTGCGGCGTATTCCGATAAACTATGAGCCCGGCTGAAAATTCTTTTTTTACCTGATCTTTTTCCATCATGTTTTTATCTTTTCCATAAGTTCGTTAACCGGCAAAGTGTTAACGATGTTTTTCTTGGATGCCCATCCTCGGCGAGCTTGCGCCACGCCGAATTTTAAATAAGTCATGTGCTTTACGGAATGGGCGTCCGAGTCAATGGCAAGCTTAACGCCGCGTTCCACGCATCGCCTTATATATTCGTCCTTTAGGTCAAGCCTGTCAGGATAGGCGTCAATTTCCAAAATCGTCCCCGTCTTCAAAGCGGCTTCCGTAAGCGCCTCCATATCAAGGTCTATCGCCTTTCGCTGGTTTATAACGCGAGCGGTTGGATGGAAAATAATGTCCACATTCCTGTTCTCCATCGCTTTTAAAAGCCTTTCCGTCTGCGAGACGATCGGCAAATTAAAGTAAGAATGGACTGCCGCTCCGACCATGTCAAGTTCGGACAATGCATCGTCCGATAAGTCCAATTCTCCGTCTTTCAAGATGTCGCACTCCAGCCCTTTAAGGATTTTGAAATCACTTCCTTTATCCGCAAGAATTTTATTTATCTTGTCTATCTCTTTCCCCTGTTCTTTTAGTCTTCTCTCATCAAGCCCGTTTGCCATTGCTAGCCTCTTGCTGTGATCGGTTATAAGGATGTATTTGAGTCCTCTCTTTATGGCCGTCTCCGCGTAATCCATTATGCTGTTCTCTCCGTCCGTCCAATTGGTCTGTATCTGAAGATCACCCATTATGTCCTTTTCCTCCACGAGATGAGGTAATCTATCTTCCTCCGCCGCTATTATCTCTCCGGTGTTTTCCCGAAGTTCCGGCGCAATGAGTTTAAGCCCCAAATGTTCATAAACTTCCGCTTCGGTTTTTCCGGCCACTCTTGTCTTGCCTTTAAAAAGACCATACTCGTTTAGTTTTAGCCCTTTTTTAATGGCTATTTTTCTAAGTTCAATGTTGTGGTCTTTTGAACCAGTAAAATATATGAGTCCCGCGCCGTAAGACTCTTTTGGCAATATTCTTAGATCAACGTCTATTCCTTCTTTAATCCTTACCGATGATCTTGTGGGGCCCTTTGAATAAACGTTTATGACCTCGGGCATACTGACGAAATAGTCCATCGCCAACTCTGCGTCTTTTATAGACTCAATTACGGCGAGAAGATCTATATCCCCGATCGTCTCTTTCATTCTTCTTGCCGACCCGGCAATGTCTACGGTTGACACTCCATTCAGTTTTTTAATTCTTTCCCTTATTTCTCCTGCTAAAACGTAAGTCGCCCCGAGCGTAAACCTTCCTCCCGACTGTTTTAAAAATTGTATCCCCTTTATGATGTTTTCTTCCGTTTTTGCCCCGAATCCCGCGAGTTTTCTTATTTTTCCTTCTTCAGCCGCTTTCTCTAGATCTTCAAGCGACCTTACGTTAAGTTTGTTGTAGAGTGTCTTTATTTTTTTGGGTCCTAAGCCCTCAACCGCCGAAAGAGACGAAACGTCAACCGGCGCTTTTTTTTTGAGTTCCTCAAAATATTTTATTTTACCTGTCTTAATATACTCTTCAATCTTGTCCGCTATCGATTCCCCCACTCCCGGTATTTCCGTAAGCTGCCTTAAACCGCCTCGCTCATAAATCTTCGTTACGTCCTCTTCCAATTCTTCTATCACTCTCGCCGCCTTAGCGTAAGCTTTCGGCCGAAAAGGCTCTTCTTTCATCTCAAGATATTCGCCAATTTCTTGAAATATTTTGGCTATCTCGGAATTGATCATTTAAGAACCGTCTTGGGAGAATGATTCATTATCGGCGCCACGCTTTTCCGCCTTCCCGGGAACATTACCTCCGGTACGATGAATATGATGATCGCCGACAAGAAAGAGGTGATTCCTACCGCTATAAATATGACGTTAAATCCGAATTTATCGGCCAAATATCCTCCGGCGAGTCCCGTTATTCCGGTCGCGATTCCCAAAAGCGTATGATCTAGCGACCAGCTTATGGCCGCCTTGTTCTTTTCAATATGCCGAGAGAATATTCCCGCCCACGAAGCGGCGTAAAAAGCGAATCCGAGCGCGTAAATTATCTGAAAAATGTAAAGCTTCGTAAGATTATCCACGAAATTCAGCCAGAAAGCCGAAGCGGAAACAAGTAAGAGTCCGATTATCAGCAGATAGAGGTCGTCCCTTTCCGTTTCCGATTTTTCTATCAGCACCGCCATGGGCAGTTGAACGGTCGAACGCACCGCCCAATAAATTCCGGCGAGAATTCCGACTGTAACGATGTTCGCCCCTTTGACCTCTTCCACTACGAATATGGCCATGATGGGCGATACGAGTCCCCAACCGCCGAAAAGAGTCAAATCTGCAAAAATAAAATTCCTGACGACTTTGTTTGAAGTAAAATATTTGAGAGTTTCCCTTATCATCTGCTTTTTTAATAATAGCAGAAAAGGAACTGATCGGTTTTAAGACGAAAAGGTGATTTTTCCTTCGCTCTGAGAAACTCCGATCGTATCCCCTCTCTTTACTTCGCCTAAAAGTATTCTGGAAGAAAGAGGGTCTTTCACAAGTTTTGATATGGCCGCCCTTAAAGGCCTTGCTCCGAAAGTCTGATCGTATCCTTCTCTCGCGATTATTTTTACGGCCTCTTCGTCAAACGTTATGATTATTCCTTGAACCTCCTCCAAAGTTTTACTCAAAGACCTAAGCTGCAGGGAGGCGATTTTTTCCATATCTTCAACCGAAAGAGTTTTAAAAGCAATTATGTCCGAAAACCTGTTTAAAAGCTCCGGTTTGAAATACTCCGTAAGCCGCTTCTTCAATACTTCTCCCAAAGTTCGCGGGTCTTTCCCTCTTTCAAGCGATTCCTTTATAAAAGTGGAATGGGCGTTAGAGGTGGCGATGATTATCGTGTTTTCAAAACCAATGGTTCTTCCTAGCCCGTCCGTAAGCCTTCCGTCATCAAGTACCTGAAGAAAAAGATTCAGCACGTCCCCGTTCGCTTTTTCAAACTCGTCCAAAAGTACAAGACTATACGGTTTTTCGGAGACCGCTTCCGTAAGCGATCCGTATGTTTTTCCGTCATTGCCGCCGATAAGTCTCTCCACGCTTTCCGCTCCCTGGTATTCGGACATGTCAAACCTGATCATCATGTCCTCCGAACCGAACTGTATCGTAGCTAGAGCTTTGGCGAGTTCCGTCTTCCCGACTCCCGTAGGCCCCACAAAAAGAAAAGAAGCGATCGGTCCTCCTTGCCTTGAAAGACCGCTCCGATATTCCCTGAGCGCCCTCGCGACAGAAGCGACCGCTTCTTCTTGGTCAATCAGTCGTTCGTGTATTTCTTCTTCTAAATTAAGAAGAGCTCCCGCCTCTGCTTTGCCGGCGCGATGTATCGGAACGTTTACCTTCTTTTCCGCCATTCCTATGACGTCGTCCTCGCTCAAAACTTTTTCCCCTTTTCTTCTCGCCTCGGAAAGCGCTTCTTTAAGCAATTCTTCCGCGGAGGACGGCAACGGTTTGTTGTGGAAATATTTCTTCGCTATTGTTACCGCTTTTTTAATGGCCGCAAACGATATTTCCACTTTCCACTCTCGTTCTAGTATCACGCTGTCGTAAGACAAATATTCTTCCGCTTCGTCTTCCGATATTTCGTTTATCTGAATCGGCTCAAAAGCGCCCGCAAATGAACTGTCTTCGGCGATAAATTCCTTATACTCGCGCGGGTATGTCGTGCCGATCGTGGGAAAATACCCGTCATTTATGGCGCTCATCAAAACATTCGCGGCGGACAAGCGGCCTTCTCCGGAAGTTCTCGCCAAGTTGTGTATCTCGGGAATGTAGAGGATCACGTTTCCGGCCATTCGAATTTCGTTCAAAATCGCATTCGCCCTTTTCTGCAGTTCGGCCGGATCCGCCGCTGAAGACAGAGCGCTGATATCAAGCGCGACTATTCTCTTGTCAAAAAGTTGCGGAGAAACCTGATCTTTCACGATCCTGTAAGCCAAATGTCCGATAATCGCTTCTTTCCCCACTCCTGGTTCGCCGATTAAAACAACGTTCGGTTTTACCGGCCGCGAAAGAACGTCTTCAAGCCTGTCGTATTCATTAGCATGTCCCACGAGAAATCCCGATCTGCCGGCAATCGCCAAGTTCGTTATGTCGTATCCGAACGTATCAAGCACGGGCGTTGGCCGGGATGTCCATGCCCGGTTCACATTCCTTATTCTCGTCATGGGTATCCTTCTTGCAAAAAATGATGTCTGGGAAACCGGCCTTTCTTTCGCAAGCCTTCCGAATATGAGCGCCTTTTCCAAATCTTCTGGCGCTATGCCAAAAAGATTAAAAGCTCTCTTTATCTCCTTGTCGCCGTCCGTCACTTGAGCCACCAAAAGATCGGCCGGCATGACCGATTCTTCTCCGGCTTTCAAAGCCGAAAGAAAAGCGCGAATAAGCGTTACCTCTGCAACGTCGGAAACATCCGGCTTTTCTTTATGGGTATCCGAAGACTTTAAGTGTTCTTCTATTTTTGCGCGCAATTCCTGCGGGTCAACTCCCAATCTCTTTACGGCTTCGGTTGCCGCCTTTGTGCTGAGAGCCGCAAGCGTTATTTCGGGCGATAAATTTTCCCCCCGAAATATTGCCCGATCAACGGCGGATATGAACATTGTTTTCGTTTGCGGAGAAACGTAATCGGCAATGTTTATCCTTCCCTCTTTGGGAAGCTTTTTTAAGGATTTTCTTGATCTGCCAAGATGAATCAGTTTTTCCGCCGCGACAAGTGCAAGAAATGCTCCGGCGTAACGAAGATCGGAAGAATCCGAAAGCAGTAATACCACGGAGCCGACCATTAAAAGCGTCATTGCCGTCGTCTTAATGATCTTTACGACAAATCTGCCAAAAAAAGAAAGCTTGTAATAATCGTCCTTAAAGTAAGGAGTAAACATTTATATTTAAAGCTTTTACCAGAAAATATGGTGGGATGAGCGACCAGACGATGAAAGCGAAAATAAACATTGCTCCCAGCGCAAGATATACCACGGAAGCGATTACGATTCTCACCAATCTGAAAATGAACCCGAAGAAGTATCCGATGATGCTCCTGTCTTGGTACATCGGTTTAAGAATATTCTTGGCGCTCACCCGCAAGGCAAACACCCGGTCAAGAGCTTTGAGAAAACGTATGAATGCGCCCGAGAAAGCCTGAAAGCCGCCGGCGTACCAACTCCGGAAAAAATCAGTAGCCCACGCCAAAACTTGCAGAGCGACATATTTAATCGCCATAACCTTGATTATATCCGATTTTCTGGATTCCCGCTTTCGCGGGGATGACAAAAAGAGTGTGCTCCCGAGAGAAATCTCACTACTCACTCGCTTTCGCTCGCTCCGTTTTAGAAACCCATGGTTTCTAATTCCGCCAGCCGGCGGATTTC
>Ga0265297_10000707_pt1 | contig 92647 bp, 100 predicted proteins | sample Munlanlwell13791_FD_192502 | JGI IMG/M metagenome (GOLD analysis project Ga0265297, IMG submission 192502) | Leachate microbial communities from a municipal landfill in Southern Ontario, Canada - Leachate well 137-91 | ecosystem: Engineered > Solid waste > Landfill > Unclassified | place... | reverse complement strand
CGGCTCGCTGATTTCTTAAGTGTCTCCTTTCTATTTGATTTCACACTCAAGAAAAGGAGACATTGTACCTTAGATCTTTTGGTCGTCGGTACAACCATTTTTGGATGAGGATTTCAACAGAGCAGAAATTTTCAATTTGTTTTTGAAATGAAGCGTTAATCCGGGGAAACAACCTGGCAGGACCTGCAGGAAAAAGACCCGATGAAAGAACGTTGAGGATTGTGGCGGCATACCCCCCCTCCAAACCTTTTTTCTCCACCCCCGCCCAACAACTCGTCAGAGCACTCATGGATGTCCAGCAGGTCTATACCACGTTTACCAATCCAAAAGTGATCACCAGCATGCTCGTCGTCGCGATCGCTCTCGGGCTCGTCCTCTCGGCCATGCTGAAGTACCTCTCGGGGCAGTGGTACATGCCCACGCTCTTTGTCGCCCTCTGCCTGGCCGTGGCCCTCGTGTATATGTACTGGCTCGACCGGCAGGACTGGCGGGATGAATGAAAACAATGTGCCGGCCCGCACACTGCATGGGGGAGGATCCAAAGGAATGACCGATCTCCCCTGCGGCCGTAATGAATTCATATCAGAACCAACGGAGAGTTAATCGGATGGTGGAATTTTCCCCGGTCACAGGCACCGATCTGGAAGCGATCCTCGCGGTCTACAATCACTATATCTCAAATTCAACCGCAACATTTCACAGCGAGAGACTGTCAAAATCTGAGCTGGAAGAATTCCTCTTCGTCTCTCACCCGAAATACCCGTCATTCCTGATAAAGGACCATGGCGAAATGATCGGGTATTGTTTTTTAACGCAGTACAAAAAGCGACAGGCATACGACCGGTCTGCCGAACTGAGTATCTACCTCAGGCCGGAATTCACGGGCAGGGGTATCGGCCTTGCCGCCCTGGCCCATCTTGAGGCTGCGGCAAAAAAGGCAGGCATTCATGTGCTTGTCGGAACCCTTTGCGGGGAAAACCGCGCAAGTATCCGGCTGATGGAAAAGGCCGGCTATTCCCGGTGTGCGCACCTGAAAAATATCGGTGAAAAAATCGGGAAGGTTCTTGATGTCGTGATATACCAGAACGAGATCTAAAATTCTCTTTTTAAACGAGATACCCGGGGAAAATGGCCCGGCTGCCGGAACCGGTTGTTGTGCAGCCCCCACCCCCGGTTTTTTTACGTATGTCCTGACCCGCACTGCCCCATCGGCTTCTTCTTCGGCAGGACCCCCCGCACACCCCCGCGTGGGTTTAAGACATCCCCGGTATACCGCGGGATCACGTGGCAGTGGCAGTGCATCACCGTCTGCCCGGCCGCCACCCCGACATTGAACCCGATGTTGTACGCGTCGGGAGAATATTTCTCATCGATAATGCCTTTGCACACATCGATCAACGCGAGCAGGGCCTGTCCCTCTTCCGGTGTCATCGAGAAAAAATCCAGCGTGTGCCGGAACGGGATCACGAGCAGGTGGCCCCTGCTGACCGGGTAATGGTCCCAGAAGGCATAGCAGAGCTCATTTTTCGCTACGATCTCCCCGGCAGGGGGGTTGCAGAACGGGCATGTCTCCGGCACTATGCACCAGGCTCCCGGAACGGTTCCATACTCAACCGGTGTCCGTGAATGGTATTGCAGTTTGTGGTTTGCTGAGGGTTATCAAACCCGAAGCAGGAGAAGATTGCGCAGCAATCTTCGAGTTGTCGAATCCCGAAGGTATGAGATGAGAGATGTAATCTTCAGAAAATACACAATCAACTGTGGATAAAGAGAATTTTTCTTTTTTGATTTTTTTTAAAAATAGAGGATATCCAAATACATAAGTTTGATTTAATATAATTGAAGATACGAAAAGAGGATTGAATATACTTCAAGAATTGGCCAGTCATAATTATTGATCGGGGTCATAATGGTTCAAATCGGTGAAATCTATCTCGGTGGGAAAGAGGGAGATCCACATAATGGAAATGTGTTCAATTGTGGAGTATCTTATTCTTTATCTGAAAAAAGTCCGGTTGATGGTATTTATGAGTTCGAATCCGGAAAATGGGAGACAGAGATCCAGAAAAATAATCAGAACATAATAGCCAGATGTCGAGATATTCTAACTGAAGAACAGATTATCACTCAGGGATTTGAATACTGTCAGAAGTATCTGGATATCTTATCCGTTACACATAAATCTCAGTTGATGACGCAACGTCCAGGTCAAAAATATATACTACTTTTTAGCAAAGAGGGCAGGACATTTTTACGAATAATATCAAATGCTGATTTTGGATTTAGTCTTGAAGCAAACCTCACGGTAGGTGATAAAAACGGAAATCTTATTGAACCACCCCCAGTACCTACACTCCATTGGATTCCTGCGTTTCGTTATTACAGAATTTCTCAATCGGAAACAGATCCATATCAAGCATATCAGGAGCTCTATCTTGCTTTTGAAGAATTACTTCAGGAAATTGCACCTCGCCGTAAGCGTGAAGGAGAAAGCGATTGGTTACTTCGTGCCTTATCCACAGTAGAACAACAAATCCCTCTTAACACACTTTTACCTAATTCACAAAATCCAATGGCTGAAATCAAAGAACATCATTACAAAAATTTCCGTTGTAAGCTTTTTCATGCAAAAGATGGTGACTACATTCTTCCCAATGATTGTCCAAATCCAAAAGATCTGTATAAGGCTTATGAAGAATTGATCATGATTTGGCGCCAGATTGCCTTTACTTTTAAAAATGTTCCCAGAAAGGGTGGCGGATTGACCTATTTTGGATTTATGTCGATGATGGATTATTTGGCAAATTGTGGAGTTCAGATGCAATTCACCGATGATCTTACTCCCGGTAATACTAGCGATACTAAAATAAGCCCTCTTGAACACCCTGTATATTCATCAACAAAAAATGAATATATTCGAGATTACAGTCCGGGGATTGCCTTGTTTAAAGGCACACTGGAAAATCCTGAACAAACCGGTTTAACGGTAATTCATAGATTCGGTTTAGTCGACAAAGGGGAATTAGTGTCTATTGCATCATATCAAGATGGAATCTACATTAAGGGAATAGATGTGCTTGAAGGGTACGAAACAGCGCGATTAATCAATACAGCCTCACCGAAAACAATTTTCTGATTTTCTCTCTTTTACAAGGAGGAATTCTATGCAATATGACATTGCCGTGACTTATTTTATGTAAGCCTAGGATTTCCGTTGTCATAACGCTAGCCGGTGACTCAACCAATGCAAACGCATCACCCCCGGCTTAATTATCATCACATCCCATTACTCCCTGACGATGTCAGCAGACCCGACAGTCAAGGGAGTTCAGCCCGGGGCCAGCCGCACCCTGATGTACTATCTCTCCCTGATCGGGTTCTTTGCCATTTTCTCGACAACGATTTCCAAAAATCCCGTGCTCCCCCTCTTCGTAACCGCGATGGGTGCCGGGGACTCCGTGCTCGGCCTCATTGCCGCCGTATCGCCGCTTGCCGGCATCCTGTTCTCGTTTCCGGTCGGGGTCCTGTCGGACCGCATCGGGAGGCGGCGCCTGCTCGTCGCGTCGGGTTGCGTGTTCCTCCTCGCGCCCCTGCTCTACCTTTTCATTGCCGATCCGCTCTGGCTGGTCCCGGTCCGGTTTTTCCATGGCACGGCCACTGCAATCCTCGGGCCGGTCGTCTCGGCCATCATCGCCGAGCGCTTCCCGGATACAAAGGGCGAGATGCTCGGCACCTACTCTTCTGCAACGCTCATCGGCCGCACCATCGCGCCTCTTGCCGGCGGGATCATCATCACGGCCTTTGCCTTCACCCCGGGGCTTTTCCCGTACCGGATGGTGTACGTTGCTGCCGCTCTCGCCGCGGTCCCGGTTTTTATCCTCATCCTTAGGTACCGCGAAGAATCGCCCGGGTCGCTCCACCTGCCGGGCATTTCCGTGTTTAAGGAAAGCCTTGCCACCTTCGCGGGAAACCGCCGGCTCAGGGCAACGGCGCTCGCGGACATGGCAACGTACTTTGCCTTTGGCGCCTTCGAGACCTTCCTGCCGGTGTACCTGTTCGCGCTCCACTTCGAGGCGTACCAGATCGGGATCATCTTCGCAATCCAGGTGCTGATCATCGCCGTCACAAAACCGTTCTTCGGCAGGATTGCGGACCGGATCGACAAGCGCATCCAGATCATCGCCGGGCTGCTCGTCACGGGCGGGGCCATCGCCGCCGTACCGTTTGCCGCAACCTGGCCCGGCTTCCTTGCCGCGAGTGCGGTCTTCGGCCTTGGGATCTCCCTCTCCACGGTCGCGACCAGCGCGTACGTTGCCGACGTGGCAAAAACAGAAGAGATCGGCGCATCGATGGGCGCCCTCTCGTCGATCATGGATATCGGGCACGCGGCCGGGCCGCTCGTCACCGGGATTATCATCACCCTCGCCGGCTACCCGTCCGGGTTCACTGCAGGTCTTGTCCTTGCGGTCGCCGTCACCGCGATCTTTATGCTCTCCGTGCGGAACCGCGACATCACCCGGTAATCCAGCGAGCGACCCGCTCTCCTGCAACGGTGTTTTTCAGCAGGTTCTCGTGAACCCGCCGGGCAGTTACCCAGGCAAGATGTGCCTGGTAATCATCCGGGTGCATGGGTTCCTGTTCGCTGAATTTTTCTGAGACTCTCACCCTAGTAAAAGAATGACCGGTATTTTTCCTTCGGATAACCTGCATATTTCCTCACTTTTCACAGATACGCTCGAGATCACAGGACCGTACAGACTGGTAGATGACGCCGTTTTCCGCCCGGTGAATTTCGGGATTGAATGGAGCATGATGGAATTCTTTTTTCACACACTCCCCTTCGTTTCCGGCTCGCCCGCAACCTGTCGAAGGGGAATACCCGTAGTGCGGGACAAAGAACGTGTCAATCCAGGCAGTTATTTTATCCCTGACCTGGCGGAACCGGGCCAGGCATTCGTCCGGTGTCCCGGTGCATGCCGAGGGATCAGGAAAGCTTGCGTGAATGCGGTTCTTTGCACCCGGGAAGAAGGGGCAGGCCTGGTGCGCAGTGTCACAGATCGTTACGACAATATCCGTCCGCCCGTCAAAAGAATCTGCAATGAGCCTGGAACGCCGGCATGAAATGTCAATTTCGATCTCCTTCATCACCGCCACGGCCCATGGATACAACCCCCGCATCCCGGTCCCCGCACTTCCCACCTCGAAGAGATGGCCATACGTTGCCCGGAGATACCCCTCGGCCATCCGGGACCGGGCCGGGGTGTGCGTGCAGGTAAAAAGGACCCGGGGTTTCGGTCCTTTTCTCTCAACGGTCCTGCAATCCATTTCCCTCGCATTCGTCTCACGTTCCCGTTCGGTCATTCTCCCTCCTCGTACTGTTCAGGTTCCTTGTTTTGGACAATCCGGAAATATTTTCGTCAGCCATGCGTCAATATCATCTCGCAGGGTACGGAAATCCGTAAGGATTGCGGTTTTGTCTTCCCGTACTTCAGAGGGCGTGTCAAAGTGCCGGTGGACCCGTGTCCCCCCTGACGGAAAGGATGTGGCTGCCGCCAGTTTCACATGATCACACATCGTGATGATATAATCAAACCGCGTTGTGGAGAAAACGGTCAGCTTCTTGGACTTCTGCAACGATATGTCGATTCCCACGTCATCCATTACCGCAACAGCATGCGGGCTCAGGCCCCCGGGAGCAACCCCGGCCGAGAATGCCCGGTAACGGTCCGGGCAGCGGGTATTGAGCAGGCCCTCGGCTATCTGTGACCTGACCGAATTGAACGAGCAGATGAAAAGAACCGTCTTCATTTCCCGTGCCCCTCCGGGCGGACCGCTTCTAGTGGATCTCCACCCGTTCCCCGGTTTCCATGTACTGGACATTCTCGGCGATCTTGCAGGCATGGTCCGCGCACCGTTCGAGATACCGGGCCACCATGATGTAATGCGTGCACCGCGAGATCGTCCGGGGGTCTTCCATCATGTAGGTGATCCCCTGCCGGAAGATCGAGTGGCGGAGGGCGTCGATGGTATCGTCCCGCGAGGAGAAGGCATCGATGAGCCGGAGGTTGTCGGTCTCATAGGCCTGGATGGCGTCGTCGATCATCTCGATCACCAGTTCTGCCATATGGGGGATGCTCATCAGGTTTGCGATATGGGGGTTGTCCGCAACCTCCTTGACAATGTTTGCGATCACTTTCCCGTAGCGCCCGATACGGAGTGACGCGGTGATCACCTTGAGCGTGCACGCAATGACCCGCATATCCTTTGCCATCGGCTGGTTGAGCGCGATCAGCTGGTAGCAGTGCTCTTCGAGACGGACCTCCATTATGTGGATCTCCTCTTTCCGGGCTACAACGGATTCTGCCAGTACTTTGTCCTGCCGGATCAGCCCGTCGACTGCGTCCCGTAACATGGCCCGCCCGAAGTGCGCCATCTCCACCGTCTCACATTTAAGATTGTCCAGTTCCGTATGGAATTTTTCTGCCATTTTTTGTCACCTACCCAAACCGCCCCGTGATATAATTCTCCGTCAGTTCCTCGGTCGGGTGCTCGAAGATCTGCTTCGTCCTGCCGCATTCGATCAGTTTGCCGAGATACATGAACCCCGTATAATCGCTCACCCGTGCGGCCTGCTGCATGTTGTGGGTGACGATGATGACCGTGTAATCTTCCTTGAGCATATCGATCAGGTTCTCGATTTTTGACGTTGCGATCGGATCCAGTGCAGAACACGGCTCATCCATCAGGATCACTTCAGGTTCAACGGCAAGGGTGCGGGCAATGCAGAGCCGCTGCTGCTGGCCACCCGAGAGGCCGAGCGCCGAGTCATCCAGCCGGTCCTTCACCTCGTCCCAGAGCGCGGCGTGCCGGAGGCCCTGCTCAACGATGCGGTCGAGCTCGTTTTTGTCCCGGATGCCATGGACCCGGGGGCCATAAGCGACGTTGTCGTAGATGGTCTTTGGGAACGGGTTGGGTTTCTGGAAGACCATGCCGACTTTCTTCCGGAGGGTCACGACATCCAGTGAAGGTGCATGGATGTTCTCATCATCAAGCGTAATTTCCCCGGTGATCTTCACGTTGTCGATGAGATCGTTCAGCCGGTTGAAACACCGGAGCAGCGTCGATTTCCCGCAGCCGGAGGGGCCGATCAGGGCGGTCACCCGGTTCTTCGGGACCTTCATCGAGACCGACTCGAGCGCGTGTTTCCCGCTGTACCAGAGGTTTAAGTTGTTTGTGGTGATAATCGCAGCATCTGACATTTTTATCCCCGTGATCTGTTCTGGAAATGCGTTCGAACCATGATCGCTACCGCGTAGAACCCGATGACGAGCAGGAGCAGGACGAGCGCGGTCCCGTACTGGTTCATGGATGCCCCGGGCACGTTGGTTGCAAGGATGAAGAGGTGGTAGGGCAGTGCCATCACCGGATCAAGGACTGAATCGGGCAGGAACCGGGACGAGAAGACGACCGCCGTGAACATGATCGGGGCGGTCTCCCCGGCCGCCCTCCCGATGGAGAGGATGGCGCCGGTGACAATCCCCGGCACGGCCGGGGGAATGACGACCTTGCTGATCGTCTGCCACCGGGTGGCCCCGAGGGCAAGGCTCCCTTCGCGTAAGGATTGCGGGATGTTCTTTAACGACTCTTCGGTTGTCCGGATAACGGTCGGGAGCACCATCAGGGCGAGGGTGACCTGCCCGGCAAGGAGCGACACGCCGGCATTGAGGTAGAGCACGATGAAGGCAAACCCGAAGAGGCCAAAGACAATGGAGGGCGTGCCGTTGAGCAGGTCCACACCGGTCCGGATGACCTTCGTGATCCTTCCTTCGCGGGTGTACTCGACAAGGTAGATGGCAGCGCCTACCCCCAGCGGCAGGGCAATGGCGATCGCACCGGCAACGAGGTAAAGCGTGCCGACAATGGCCGGGAAGATCCCGCCCGCCCGGCCGAGATCCATTGGCGGCTGGGTGATGAACTCCCAGGACAGGGCCGGGATGCCGTTTATGACAATATCTGACAGGATGATGAGCAGGATGGCAAGGACGATGAGCGTTGCAGCGCCGATGAGGCAAAAGGCACTCTTCTGGATCGTGTTCTCCGACATGAAAGGCCTGCCGGCAAACCACAGGCTTCCTGCAAGCAGGACCACCGGTGCCAGCCACCAGGACATGGCGGTGAGGAGCACCAGCAGCAAGGCAAGGCCGAGCATCTTTGCGGCAAAGACAATTTTTTGCCGGGTACCGGGCGGGATGAGCGGTTTTCGCCCTGCAGGTGCTGTCCGCCGCTCCCTGAGGTGCTGGAGGATGGCGACGGCAGAGAGGTTGATGATGAGCGTGATGATCAGGAGGACAACCGCGATCCCGAACAGGGCGCTGTAGTGCTCGCTGCCTACCGAGACCTCGCCCATCTCGATCCCGAGGGTTGCCGTCAGCGTCCGCAGGGGCGAGAGGATGTTCCAGATAGGGTCCGGGATGATCGCCGCATTGCCGGCAACCATCAGGACCGCCATGGTCTCGCCGACCACCCGGCCAATGCCGAGGATCACCGCGGCGGCAATGCCCGAGAGCGCTGCCGGCACGAGGACCCTGCTGATGGTCTGCCACCGCGTTGCCCCGATCGCAAGCGACCCCTCCTTGTACTCGTGGGGGACGGAACTGATCGCATCCTCGGAGACGCTGATGATCGTGGGGAGGGCCATGATCCCGAGCAGCACCGAGGCGGCAAGCCAGGTCTCCCCGGTGGGAATATCGAAGCTCACCCGGATGAAATTCGTCAGCACGATGAGCCCGAAGAACCCGTACACGACCGAGGGGATCCCGGCCAGCAGTTCAACGGCCGGCTTGAGGACCGCCTTGATCCGGGGAGTGGCGAGTTCAGAGATGTAGATTGCACAGCCGAGAGAAAGCGGGACGGAAAAGATCATGGCCCCGAGGGTGACGAGGAGGGTGCCGATGATGAGCGGGTAAATGCCATACAATGGCTCCGCCGCGGTCGGCGCCCATTCAGGTCCGATGAGGAAATTGATCGCCCCGACATCAATAAAGATCGGGTAGCCGTCCCGTAACAAAAAGAGCAGGATGAACGAGACAACAATAACGGCAAAAGCGGCTGTGAAGAAGAAGATGGTCTTGATGGACTGTTCTTTGAGAGCGGATAACCGGGCAGTGCCTTCGGAGGCGCAAAAGACACCGTTCACTTTTTTTAGGAATTTCATGGTACGTCGCCTCCTGAAAAATGTTGTTCTTACCTCGCATCAGCCGAGTGTCACGTACCCTTCATCGGCAACGATCTTCTGGCCGTCAGTGCTGAGGATGTAACTGATGAAGTCACCGGCAAGACCGGAGGGCTGGCCGTTGGTGATGACATAGAGTTCACGGGAGACGGGGTATGCCCTGCTCTTGACATTGTCAAGGGTCGGTGCAATGATCCTGTTGGCATTATACCAGACGGGCAGTGCCTTGACCTCGCCGCTGACAAAGCCGATGGAGACGTACCCGATGGAGCCGGGGGTCTGGGCTACGGTCTGGAGGACGGCGCCATTGGAGTTCTTCTCGAGCATCTTGCTTGTGGGTTTTGCCTTGGCAAGCACGGTTTCATCGAAGTAGGAGCGGGTCCCTGACGCACTGTCGCGGCCGATGATCACGATCTGGTTGTTGGTGCCGGGGACATCCGCACCGGTGATCTCGCTCCACTTGGTGATCTTTCCAAGGTAGATGTTCTTGATCTGGTCGAGCGTGATATACGGGATCGTGTTTGCCGGGTTGACGACAACAGCAATACCGTCCTGGGCAACCGGTGTGATGACAAACGCCGGGTACTTGGCCATCTCTGCGCTGGTCACTTCACGGGAGGACATGCCGATGTCAACGGTCTTTGCCCCGATGGCCTGGATGCCGACACCCGACCCGCCACCGGAGATCTGGATGTCCGCGTCCGCGTGGGTTGCCATGTACTCATCGGCCGCCTTCTGGACGATCGGGAGGACCGTGGTTGAACCACTGATCTTGATGGTCTGTTTCTCGCCGGTTGAGGCCGGCGCGGCAGTTGACGGTGCTGCTGCCGGCGTTGCAGGAGCAGCAGACGGAGCCTGCTGTTGTGCTGCAACAACCGGTGTTGTGGCGGGAGCTGGCGTTGTTGTTCCAGCATTGGTGTCTTTGGCGGTACAACCGGCAGCCAGTGCGAGCATGAGGACCGCGACAAGGCTTACGGCAATGATCAGGATTGAACTCCTTTTTTGATTCATGGTGTTCTATCCACAATTTCCCGGGGGGAAATATATTGTTATTCGCCATAAACTATATTTACATATATTCAGAATATAGATCTATAGAGTAATATTGCTCTCATCAATTCCCGCCAGGAATCGGGCGATGGTGATGGAAAAACGGCGGGCCGGGTAACGGGGGAGCACCGGTTGTGGTGATGCTTCCGGAAGTGTGGGAGGATGAGCAGAAGACCAAAAAAAATCCCGGTTTTTCCCGGCAATCCCTTCGCCCGGTGCCGGAAAAAGTTCCCGCTTATCTCCGGGCCCGCGGGTTCCGCTCAGGACCGGTCTCACCGGTCACATGGACCCAGAGGCACGACAGGCCGAGGTCCTGGATCTTCTGCCGGATGGCCGCGGGGTCCACCTTTTTTCCGCGTGCCCGTATCGCGTAATGGTAATATTCAGCGGTGAGGGCGTACCGTTTCTCTTCCAGGAACCCCTTGACCAGGTCGCGTTTCCGCCCGGAGATATGGAATGCGCCGTCCTCGCCCTTCTGTGCATCGCCGCTCCAGTCCTTCATGCGGACCTCGTACTCCTCTTTTGCCGCATTGTACTGGTCATGCGCAATGATATCCCCGGCGCTGAACCGGCCGGAGGTATCCCATTGTACCAGGTATCCAGGTCTTTTCGGGGTCACGTCTTGTCCTTTCCCGGGTATGAGATACGATACGGGTGCAGCACGTATTGAACCTTCCCTGCCCGCACGGCCCGGGTTTGTCCGGCAGGGCCCGGTTTTCCCCGGCCCACACCGTGAGGAGAGCAAAAACAGCAGAGAAGATCCCCATCCGGTAATAACCTGCAGGTGTGTGCCGGGCATTGCGAATATTCATAACGTGAGAAGGAAAATATCCACCAGCATTAACTGTATCGGGATGTACGGTGAGGTACCCCCGGGCGGAGAATAAAAACCATGTGGATACCGGATATCCGTACCCTTTTCCTGATCCTTTTTCTCGTCAATGTAGTCCTCACGCTGATGCTTTTTACCTTCTGGAAGTCCCAGAAGACCTACGTGGGGTTCAGGACATGGATGCTTTCCCTGATGGTCACGTCCTGCGGGTATTTCCTGTATGTGCTCGAAGGAGCCGTGCCCGTTCTGCTTACCTCAACGGTGGCAAATTTTCTGATCGCGCTGTCGGTCATGATGCGGCTCGACAGTACCGGGAGATATTTCCGGTCAGCTGCACTCCCGAAGATCGTGTACGGTGTCCTGGTACCGGCCGCTCTCCTGTTGTTCTGGTTTATGATCGTGAGCGATTCGGTTGTCATGCGTGGCGTGGTCATAGCGCTGCTCATTGTCCCCTGCTTTGTTGCAACCGCCCTCATCGCGATACGGGCAGGTGAACCGGACACCCGGTTGCTCAGGTACAGCTTTGCCGCGGCACTCCTGGTCACTGCGGTCCTCTGGACCGCGATTGTCGTCAACGGGCTTGTCACTCCCGGGGACCACTCACTTGGGGGCCCGGATCCCATTAACCCGATCTTCTTTATCGTCACGATCCTCATGGATATCATCCTCACGGCCTCCTTCCTGATGCTCAATATGGCCCGGTCCCAGGGAGAGCTCAGAAAAAGCGAGGAGCGGTACCGGAACCTTGCGGACAACCTCCCTGATTATATTCTCATCCACGACAGGGAGTTCATCCACTACGCCAACCCGGCAGCGGCCCGGCTCCTGGGATCCCCACAGGAAACCCTTGTCGGGCAATCCATCTATTCCATCCTGGCACCAGCGAGCGCTGGGGCTGTGCGGGGGGTGATCAGTGCAATCCATAGGGGAGAGTACCCGGAACATCTCAGCGAGATTGATATCCAGCTCCGGGACGGCACGGTCCGCCACTGCCTGATCAATACCGTGCGGATCGAAGACAAAGGACTCCCTTCAGGCTTATCGGTCATTACCGATATTACCGAGCGGAAGGCAGCAGAGGATGCACTCTCCCGGGTCAATAAAAAACTCACGATCCTCTCCTCAATCACCCGGCACGACATCAAGAACCAGCTCACGGCCCTCATGGCATATCTCCAGCTTTCGGAAGAAGAACTCAGGAGTAACGTTACGGCATCAGAATATCTCAAAACAGAGATGAATATTGCCCAGACCATGGGGCACCAGCTCGATTTCACCAAGGTCTACGAGGAGATGGGAACAACCGCTCCCGTCTGGCAGGACATCCATGCAAGTGTCATGTGGGCAGAGAAAGCCCTGCCCATGCGGGATGTGCGGGTGGAGGTTGACCGGTCGGACATTGAGATTTATGCAGATTCCCTGTTCGAGAAGGTCTTCTATAACCTGATCGACAATGCCCTGAATTATGGCGGTGAGGCAATGACTGCCATCCGCCTCACCTCCCGTGAGACCGGTGCCGGGCTCGTGGTTGTCTGCGAGGATAACGGGGCCGGGATCGCAACCGAAGACAAAGCCCGCCTGTTCGAGCAGGGCTACGGGAAACATACCGGCCTTGGCCTCTTCCTCTCACGCGAGATCCTCTCGATCACCGGTATCACGATTACCGAAAACGGTGAGCCGGGGAAAGGGGCACGGTTCGAGATGGTGGTGCCGAAAGGGGCGTACCGGTTCACGGGTGAAAAGGGAAACCCGGTATAATGCTGAGGGTTATCAGACCCGAAGCATAAGAAGATCGCAGGTCTTCGACATGCTGAGGGTTATCAGACCCGAAGCAGGAGAAGACCGCCGTTCTTCGATGGATTGCGCAGCAGTCTTCGAGTTGCTGAGGGTTATCAGACCCGAAGCAGGAGAAGACCGCCGTTCTTCGACCTGTTGAGGGTCATCTGAACTGAAGCATAAGAAGACCGTCGGTCTTCGACCTGTTGAGGGTCCCCCCGGCTTTCGTCTCCGCAATCCTGACGCTCCTGGTGGTACCATGACCGGTCTCTCTCAGTAATTGCCCGGTGATGAGAGCAAAGCATTAAGCGGTGATCTGGGAATAGCACTACTCAGTGACGCACAATTCCCTGAATGGTGTCGTCAAATCCATGGGGCTCGTGTTTGGCGACATCGGGACAAGTCCCATCTATGCACTTACAGCGATCTTTTTCATCATCCAGCCGACCCGTGACAATGTACTCGGGATGCTCTCGTTAATCCTCTGGACCCTGACCATGCTCGTCACCGTCCAGTACACGTATCTTGCCATGCACCTCGGTACAAAAGGCGAGGGCGGGACGATCGTGCTCCGGGAGATCCTGCTCCCGATGTTAAAGTCCCGTACGCTGGCAGCATTTGTCTCCCTGCTCGCAATTGTCGGGATCGCCCTTTTCATCGGCGACGGTGTCATCACCCCGGCCATCAGCATGCTCTCCGCGGTGGAAGGTATCGTCCTCATCCCGGGTTTTGAACACACCCGCGAGACGACCCTGATGATCATCGCGGGACTCATCGCGATCGGCCTTTTCTCCATCCAGGCGCGGGGCAGCGAGCGGATTGCATGGACGTTCGGGCCGGTCATGCTCATCTGGTTTGCGGTACTCGCGGGTACGGGACTTGTCGCCATCTGGTCCGCACCCGGGGTCTTGTATGCAGTCAACCCGGTGTACGGGATCCACTACATCACCTCCCACGGGCTTGAAGGGTTCTTAATCCTGTCATCGGTCATCCTTGTTGCAACCGGGGGCGAGGCGTTGTATGCCGATATGGGGCACCTGGGCCGGGGCCCGATCATCCGGGCATGGCATATCGTCTTTTTCGTGCTTGCGATAAATTATCTCGGGCAGGGCGCATTCATCCTCACCCATCCCGGTGCACACAACATTCTTTTCGAGATGGTTTACTCGCAGTTCCGGATCGTGTATATCCCCTTCCTGCTCCTGAGCATCGCCGCCACGGTCATTGCATCGCAGGCCATGATCTCGGGAATTTTCTCTATCGTGTACCAGGGAATCACCACGCGGATGATGCCGCTGTTACGCATCGACTATACCTCTCCCCTGCTCCGCTCCCAGATCTATATCGATGTCGTCAACTGGGCGCTGCTCCTCGCAGTCCTCTTCATCATCGTGATCTTCCGGTCCTCGGCCAACCTCACGCATGCCTACGGCCTTGCGGTATGCGGGACGATGGTGATCACGGCTATCTTTGTGACGTGGATCCTCATCCTCCGGGGCCAGATTATACGCTCCCTGATCGGGGCAGTCATCCTGGGGATCACGGTCGCGTTCCTGCTTGCCAACTTCGACAAGATCCCCTACGGCGGTTACTGGTCGCTCGTGATTGCCGCTGTCCCGTTTGCCATTGTCCTGGTCTTTGTACAGGGCCAGAAGAAACTCGCATCCGCGCTCTCCCCGGTCCCGTTCGATGATTTTCTTGCCCGGTTCAACGATGCTTATAATACCCTGAACCGGATCTCCGGCACGGCGCTCTTCTTTGCCCGTGACTTCCGCGCCCTGCCGCAGTATATCCCCCGGACCATGTTCAATAACCGGATCATCTATGATGACAATATCATCGTCTCGATCAACAGGACCGAGGCACCATTCGGCATAACCTGGGGCTTTACCCGCGAAGTTACGAAAGGCTTCTCGATCTTCGAGATCTATGCCGGCTATATGGAATTTGTCAATATCGCAAACATCTTAAAAGAAGCAGAGATTGACGAGCTGACGATCTTTTACGGTATCGAAGATGTCATCACCACCAACATTGTCTGGCGTGTCTTTGCCGCCATCAGGCGCCTCTCCCCCTCACTCGTGCAGTTCTACAAGCTGCCGGCCGACAGGATCCACGGTGTCGTGACGCGGGTTGAGATGTAGGGAATTTCTTTAATACGGGATGACGCCTGACTGCATTTTTTCACGGTCCGGTCGGGCCCGTGGACCCGCGTAGTAAAACAGGATTTCGGGATATTATTTTCCGGGCGGGTACCCCGCCTTCTTCCATGCGGCAAATCCGCCAAGCAGGTTCGTCACCCGGGTGATGCCGTGCCGGGCAAGGATGCCTGCAGCGAGGCTGCCCTTGTAGCCCGCATCGCAATAGACCAGGACCGGGTGGTCTTTGGGGATTTCATTAATGTGCTGCGGGAGTTCCCCCACGTAGATGTGGTGCGAGCCTTCGATATGGCCAAAGGCCTCCCGGTTCCTGATGTCGCGTACGTCAAGGACAAACAGGGACGGATCCTTGACAAGGAGGGCTGCCTCCTGCACGGAACAGGTCCCGGTGTGTGTAATCTCCCCGGCATACGTTGCCCAGGCAATGAACCCCCCGGCAAGGTACCCGGTGAGACGGTCGTAACCGAGCCGCCGGAGGTCGCGCTGCACGGTGTCGAGATTGGTATTGAAGTCGTCCACGATGACGATCCCGTCATCATAGTTCAGGACCCAGCCGGCGAACGCCGGGATGCCCTCCCGCCAGAGCGAGATGCTCCCGGGGATATGCCCGGCGGCAAAAGCCGTTGGCGACCGGATATCAACGACCTGCACGCCGGTTGAGAGAAGGTCTTTAAGGGCCGCGGGCGTGACCGGGTCCGGGTGCGGTCCCGGGGGGAGCCGGGGCCACCCCTCCCGGTTGAACCGCTCCATGGCCCGGAAGTACGGCGGGCGATAATGGTGCCCGGCAGTCTTGTGCGCAATAAAGGCGGCCCGGTCAAGCGAAAGGGCGGGGTTCGCCTTCCGCTCGAAGCCGATGGTGGTGACGGGATGGTCCGCGATCGCGCCCCCGCATACCGACCCGGCCCCGTGTGCCGGCAAGACGATCGTCCCGTCACCGAGCGGCAGGACCCTGTCGTGGATACTGTCATACATGGCGCCGGCCATCGCGTCTGCGGTCCCGGGCCTGCCGAGATCGGTACGGCCGGTGTCGCCGGCAAAGAGCAGGTCGCCGGAAAAGACCATTGACGGGAGCCCGGGGTTTGCGGAGTCCGTGACAACCACCGAGATGCTCTCCATGGTGTGGCCCGGAGTCTCCCGGACGGTGAGCACGAGGTCCCCGAACAGGAACCGGTCGCCGTCCCGGACGGGGGTCCCGTACGCGAACGGCAGCGCGGCCCCGTGATAGACCGGCGCCCCGCAGATTGCGGCGAGCTCACCGGACCCGACCGCGTAGTCCTCGTTCCGGTGGGTCTCGAAGATCCCGGTGATCTTCATGCCGTTTTCTGCTGCCCGGTCAGGGTAGACGGCGCAGTCCCTCCGGGGGTCGATCACCGCCGCCTCCCCCCCAGAGCCGATGATGTAGGAAAAGTGGGCGAGCCCTTCCGATACAAACCGTTCAAACAGCATGGTACCCCGGTGCCTGGTCCCCCGCTTTACCGGAGCCCGATCATGTACCCGTACCGGGAGTACACGTCCCGCACGAGTTCCATCGCCTTTTTGTTGCCCCAGTCATGCATCCATTCCGAGACCAGTGACTCGACCGTGATGGGGATCACCCCGGCCTGCAGCATCCGCCTGACACCGTACTTGTGGGCATCGGGGGTGGAATCGCCTGCCGCGTCCATCAGCCCGTACACTTCATACCCGTCCCTGATCGCGTGCAGGGCGGTGTAGCAGAAGCACATGCTCGTCCAGAGCCCGGCAATGACCAGCTTCTTCCGGCCGGTCTTTTTGAACGCACCGTAGGTCTTTTTGTCCTCGAACGCATCGAAGCCCGGCACCGGCCGGGCGTACACTTCCTGACCGGGGAAGAGGGCGGTCACATCCGCAAGGAAATTCCCGTTGTGCTCCGGGTTGATGGTCGAGAGCACGACCGGCACGTCCAGGATGCTCGCGGCTTTTGCAGCACAGTACGCCGCGTTCCGGATGATCGTCTTGTCACCCGATCCCACGCCCGAGAACATCGTGGGCTGGTAGTCCACGAGCACGAGGGCGCTGTTTTTGTCGCTCAGCAGTTCCAGCTTACCGTCTTTTGAGGTTGGCATCGTTGTTCCTCCCGTGTATACACGGGCATATCTTGCACTGTCGCAATAACGGTTTGGATAGAGCTAACGCGGGGAGTCGGACACGGTTGTGTCCAGGGGCGCCGGGCCAAAAAAAGGTGACGGGACCAGGCTCACTCTGCACTGATCCGGTCGTAGAAGAATGCCGCGAGCACAGCGCCGATGACCGGGCCGATGATATAGATGGGGAAGAACGCCCAGAGGTTCGAGCCCCCGAGCAGGAAGTCCATCAGATACGGCCCGAACGTACGGGCCGTGTTGAGCGATGCACCGGAGATGTTGCCGGCCATCGTGATCATCCCGGCCACGGTCAGGCCGATGATGAGACCGGCAAACCCCGGCGGGGCACGCTTGTCCACCGCAACACCCATGATCACGAGCATCAGGACAAAGGTCGCGATCGTTTCGATAAGGATCGCCTGCCCGTACCCGATCCCCGGAAACGGGGCGGTCGCCCCGAGCCCTCCGATGGTTACGGCATCCATCCCCACGGTCAGGAAGAAGAGCAGGCTCCCGGCTGCGGCCCCGATACACTGGGCGATGATATACGCAATCGCGTCACCGGACGGGAACCGTTTCGTTGCCCAGAGCGCAATGGTCACGGCAGGATTGATATGCGCCCCGGAGACACGGCCAAGGGCATAGATGACCGCGGCGATGACGATACCAAACGTAATCCCGATCGCAAACCAGTCGCCGAGCCCGCCGAGCTGCCCGATCCCGATGTTGAACGGTGTTGCCGGCTTCGTCCCGTTTGCGATCATCAGGGTGATCGCCGCTGCCCCGGCACCGAAGTACACGAGGAGTGCCGTCCCGACCGCTTCGGCGATACTCCGGTTGGCAAGCGTTGCCATTACGTACCATCCCCGTACGCGGCATTGCAGTCCGGGCAGAGCATGCGGGGCATCTTCCCTGGCAGTTTGTGCGAGGGAAGCGGATAACTCCCCTCCCAGACATCGATCTCTTTCCTTATCGTGTGCTTCATGCACGTCCCCATGCCGCAGGCAACACAGACCGCAACGGCCGTACTCTCCTTTCCCTCCTTTGCGCAGACATAACACTTCATGGTCTCCACCTCATCCCGGCACCGGAATCAGACCGCGTCCTTCCACTGGCAGGAGCAGTGCCGGAAGTCCATCAGGGCCGCGGACGCACAGTCTTTGCAGATCCGTGCGGGTGCGGCGGCAACATCCTTGCTGAGGGCAATGATGTTGGTCATCAGCGTTGCCGTGACCGGCTCGCTGGTCAGCAGGCACGGGTAGTCGGAGAGGCGCATCATTGCCGAGAACCGGACGGTCATCGCACAGGCAGGGTACGCGTACCGCTGCGGGTTTGCGATTACCTCGTTCTTCAGGATGGGCGAGAGGTCAACAGCAAAGCCGCCGACCTTCGGGATGATCGGGCCGGGCCCGGATGCCTGCATCCTCCGTGCCTTGTCCACCATCTTCCAGCCCCGGTAGATCATGTCCATGAAGTCGCAGTTGTGGAGCTCGATTGCCGCACTCCGCTTCGGGTAGAGCTGGACATAGTTGTGGTAGCGTTTCGTTAACATGTCCACGACCATAATCGCGTTGAAGCCGTCGAGTTCGAGGATATACTCAGCAGCGCTGGCCGATGAGCCGGTGGCAACCGAGAGCACCTCCTGCGGGGTCTTCATCTTCGGTGCCGCCGCCTTGAGGGTCTTGTCCATCACCTCGGTCACGGCCTCGATCACCGCCATGGTGACATCGTCCTTGCACATGTTGTACGTGGACTGCGAGATGTGGTGTGCGATGTCGCCGACACAGTAGGCCGGCACGGTCACGATGTTGCCGTAGTGGACGCCCTCGTCAAGCGAGGCCTTGACGGCTCCCTGCATCTTCGTGCGGTAGTCCTTCATGTACTTCCGGCAGTCGAACGAGTTCTGGCCCACGCTGTCCATCAGCTTTGCCTGGGCATCGACCGGCGTATCGTAGATGGACTGGATCATCGAGACCTCTTTCTTCACCGCGTCGGCGAGCGTTGACCCGCCTTCGACCGCGTGGGCGAAGACGTCCCCGATGCCGTACGAGGTGTTCATGCCCCATGACTTGGCGGCAAGGATCGCCTGCTTGTGGGCGACCGGGATATCGGCCGTCTTGAGGATTTGGTTGACAATGTTGCTGCTGCTGCCCGGGATCAGGGCAAAGTCCACGACACAGGTGGGGCCGTAGAAGCCTGCGTACCGCCGGGCCGACTCCTTTCCGATCAGGGCCTCGGCTTTCCCGACCGCCTTGATGAAGACCTCCACGCTCTTCCTGAATTTCGGGTCCGCATCGTAGAGCATCTCCATGATGACCGGCGTCTGGTAGTGTTCGACAAAGGGGTCGTCCTCGGGGCGGATCGTGGTGGTCAGGCCCTTGAGGATCGCGTAATGGGCGTTGACCGAATCGGTGTGCAGCGCAAAAACTGCCTTGCTCTGGTTCCCGGCGGCTTTCATGCCCTTGACCGCATCGACATAGGCTTTCGTGTCGTCGATGACAAAATCCTGCCCGCGCTTCTTCTTTACCTGGTTCACGTCGGCGTGCTGGGCGGCCATCGCCTCCGTGATCATCTTTTTGATTATTTCCTGCATAGTGCTGCAACTCCCGGCACCGGTACAGATCGGGGTGCCTGTAACGAACCATAGGCGTGTGCGTTATTAACTCTTGAGACAGTACCAACGTTCCCGACGGGGGCCGGGGGTATCGCCTTCACCGTAAAGCCAAACGAGACGGCAGCGGTGGTCGATCCCGCTCCGGCGAGCAGGCTGCCCGGTCACATGCCCGCAAAGATCCACGTCGCGATCCCGATGAACGCGAGAAACCCGACGAGCGCTGCAACCGCATAACTCCGGGGAGTGAAGGGATTTTTCATGCCGAACCCGAGGAACGAATTCGCATTGATCAGGTGGAAGACGAGGCCGAGGCGGCGACAAACACGAGCCCGGCGAGCGGGCTGACGAAGTACGCAATAACGAGCCCCGGGATTGCGGCGATCAGGGAACCGGTGACGAGCGAGTGGGAGAACGGGTACGAGGTGAACCCGATCGCGTTCTGGAGCGGGCTGTCGGGGTTGACGGTCACTTTCTCTTTCCCGGTGATCACAAGGACCGGCCAGAGCAGGTCCGGGAAGCTGACGCCAAAGAGGATGACGAGGGGCGGGATGGACGGGAAGAGCGCGATGAGAAGGTAGGCGACCGCAAAGTGCCCAATAAACATGATCGAGTGTAAGGGCCAAGGGGTTCTGGGTTTTTGCGATGGTACGAATGTCTGAGAAGATCCCCGACCACTATCTTTATGATTAGGTAAGACCTAACTAACGAAGGATCGGAGCATGACAGAACGAGAGGAGCACCTGTTCGAAGTACTGGACAACCTGGTCCGGATCCGGAACGAGTGCTCCTGCTCGATCTTCTCTGAATGCGGGCTCTCCGACATGACGGTGAAACAGATCGCCTACCTCAAAGTGATCGATGCTGAGGGGGATGTGACGTTCAGCCGGCTTGCGGAGATCACGAAGAACTCCAAGCCCACGATCACCGAGATGATCAACAAGTGCGTCCGGATGGAGTGCGTGTACCGGGAACACTGTCCCGATGACGGCCGGATCACCTATATCCGCCTGACCGAGAGAGGAAAAGCGATCGCACAGGCCGAGCAGGCCTCGCTGCGACGGATGATTGAACGGATGATGAATTCACTGGATGAACGCGAGCAGGAACTCCTGGTAGAGATCCTAGAGAAAGTCAGGTAAATTTTTTTCTCCTGCACTTTAGTTAGGTAAATTCGAACTAAATGATTGAGGCAACCATGCAACCAGAAACAAACGAGAGTACAACAGACACTACGACAGAAAAGATGGTCATACCCCTCTTCGAGATCGTCGTGTACCCGGACAGCCGGACAAAATTCCCGGTTGACCTGGCAACCGGCGAGCTCCTGCTCGCGGTAATGGAGAACGCTGGTGAGAACGAGGCGCACGCGATCGGCCTCACGGTGAAGAGCGGCACGCGTCCCATGGAACTGAACGCAGAGTCGCTCTATAAAATTGGCAACCTGTTCCGGGTCCAGCACGTAGAGCCGGCCGATGACGGGTACCTGGTCTGCGTGCAGGTCACTGAGAGGGTAAAGACGGTCTCCGTCTTTGAAAAGGACGGGCGGCTCTATGCTACGTGCGAACCGGTCCCGGACGAGCAGGACCTTGAAGACGATCTCCGCGAGCGGATCCTCTCGGACATCAAGTTCACCATCCACGAGATTAGCAGCCGCTTCAACGGCTCGGAGCAGTTCACCGGGCCGATCGACCGGATGGACTCTGTCGACCAGATCATGGGCTTTGTCATGCCGTTTTTACCGGTCCATCTCGCCGAGAAGCAGGCGCTCCTCGAGATCGTCCCGGTCCGGCAGCGGTACATCACGTTCCTCGAACTCCTCATCCGGGTGCGGGAGAATATCAGCATCCGGATCGAGATGGCAAAGAAGGTCACCGACCGGGTGGGCAAATCGAACCGCGAGGCGCTGCTCCGGGAGCAGCTCCGGGTGATCCAGGAAGAGCTGGACGAGAGTGCCGGTACGCCCGGGGACATGGGCTACCGGGAAAAGATCGAGCAGTCCGCGATGCCGGACGACGTAAAGAAAAAAGCATTCGCGGAAGTGAAAAAGCTCGAGACCGGGGGCAGCCAGAACCACGAGAGTTCCGTGATCCGGAACTACCTCGACCTCATGCTCGATCTCCCGTGGAAGACTGAAGAGAAGAAGAGTATTGACATCGCGGAAGCGAAGCGTGTGCTCGAGAGCCACCACAACGGCCTTGAGAAGGTGAAGGAGCGGATCATCCAGCACCTCGCGGTGATGAAACTCCGGCAGGAGAAGCAGGGCTCGATCCTCCTCTTTGCCGGCCCGCCTGGCACGGGAAAGACGAGCCTGGGGAAGAGCATTGCCGAGGCGCTCGGCCGGAAGTACGTCCGCGTCAGTCTCGGCGGCGTCCGCGACGAGGCCGAGATACGGGGGCACCGGAGGACTTATGTCGGCGCCCTGCCCGGCCGGATCATCCAGGGCATGCAGAAAGCCGGCACAAAGAACCCGGTCTTCATCCTCGACGAGATCGACAAGCTGGCAATGTCGTACAACGGCGACCCGGCGAGCGCCCTCCTCGAGGTGCTTGACCCCGAGCAGAACAACACGTTCTCGGACCACTACCTCGAGGTACCCTACGACCTCTCCGATGTGCTTTTCATCGCAACAGCGAACTCGCTTGCAACGATCCCGGCCCCGCTCCTCGACCGGCTGGAGCTGATCGAGATCTCGGGCTACACGAAGAACGAGAAGTTCGCGATTGCAAAAGACCACCTCATCCCCGAGACCCTCACCGAGCACGGGCTTGATGCGGAGAAACTCCGGTTCGAGGACGAGGCCCTGAAGGTGGTAATCGAGAAGTACACCCGCGAGGCCGGCGTCCGGTGGCTCAAAAAACAGCTTGCGAAGGCGGCACGCCACGTGTCCGAGAAGATCGTTTCCGGGACTGCCGAGCTGCCATTCATCGTGACAACGGAAAACCTTACGGACGTTTTAGGGAAGGAACTGATCCGGCAGGAAGTCGCACGAAAGGAACCGGTCCCCGGTGTCGTGACCGGCCTTGCATGGACTCCGGTCGGCGGGGAGATCCTCTTCATCGAGGGGACGTTCATGCCCGGGACCGGCAAGCTCACCCTCACCGGCCAGCTCGGTGACGTGATGAAGGAGTCGGCGACCATCTCGCTTTCCCTCATCCGCTCCCGGCTCGCAAGTGGGGAGAGCGGGTTCAACTTCATGACGAGTGACATCCACGTCCACGTCCCCTCAGGGGCAACGCCCAAGGACGGGCCATCGGCCGGTGTGACGCTCTTCACAGCCCTTGCATCTCTTATCACCGGGAAGACCGTTGACCCGGAGCTTGCGATGACCGGTGAGATCACCCTGAGCGGGGCTGTGCTGCCGGTTGGCGGGATCAAGGAGAAGGTCCTGGCCGCCCATCGTGCGGGGATCAAAAAGGTCATCCTGCCCAAAGAGAACGAGCGGGACCTGCAGGACGTGCCGGAAGATGTCCGGGGCGAACTGGCATTCGTGCCGGTGGAGACCGTTGAGGGAGTCTTAAAAGAGGCGCTCGGTATTGAGCTGCCCCGGAGCGTGGCGATGCACATCGGGAACAGCGTGGTGCCGGTGCAGAACCTCTGATGGGAAAAAATGTGCTATGACTGCACGATGACCATGCCCTTTATGGACGGGTGGATCGAGCAGTGGTACGTATACGTCCCCGCCGGAGTGAATGTGCGGGTGTTAGATGCACCTGTCTGGAGCGTATCGGAGGAGAATGTTTCCGGTGACGCCGTGTCAGAAACGATGGTATGGGGAGCCGCGTCCCGCTAACGGCCAGGCCCTCAACTTCCGGTCACTCTACCGTGATGATCGACACCGGACAGAGGTCCGCCGCATCGGTTACACAGGCTTCCAGCTCATCGGGCACAGACCCCTCTGCACAATTCCCGTTGAGCCGGAACTTTTCAATCACCTGGCTTAAGTGATCGTCAGGGTTTTCTTCAAAGAATGTCGGGCATGTCTCCCAGCAGGTACCACAGCTCGTACAGTCTGACCGATCGATAGTCGCTTTCATAGATGGTTACCCGTTGACTGCGCATCTCGTCATCCCACCGGTGACGACAGGTTCATGGACAGGTAGCTGCCGGATACGCTCTCCGCCATCCGGTTCTCCTGCGGCTGGACCATCCGGTTCTGGTAGATGATCTGGCGCATGTCACGTATGTTCGCCTTCTCGATGATCAGGTCGTTCTCTTTCAACCTTCGCAAGGCAAAGCGCACGGTCCTTGGGGAGCAATGGGATTTCTTCACAATGTCCTTGTGGGTCAGTGCACCTTCCGCACCAAGGATCCTCAGCACGGTCTTTGATGAGGGGGGTAATGGTTTCATATTCAACCTCGTGTAGTCCGCATTATCCCGGCACAGGGTATAGGCTCTTTGTCAAAAGTCAAATCATGAAACAAAAATTGAAACAATGAAAAAAGGAACGGTGCAGCCCCTTCATGTTGCCAGATGCACAGGGTCAGTGAATCCGGAGGTGAGGTTTCATGCCCTCGTTTTGAACAGGGCCTGCCGAGGGACGGCGGTGATTTTATCGAGCGAATCGATCCACCCGGCCCGTGATCAGGTCGCGCTCCTTTCCTTTTGGGATAACAGCATGTCTCAGGGTTAACCTTGTCCTGCCGGCCTGTTCTTCGAAATTGATCGTTATGAGCAATTCGACGGGAAAGTCTAGGTTCATGCTACCGGTTTTTCTAAAACGATCTCCAGTGTTCCGTCAGAGAACTTCTTTTTAAAGACCCGTGCCCCTGCCGGGACGCGGATGGCTTTCTTCAACGTCTTCCGGTCAATAGTTATGGACACGGTAACCGTTGTTTTTTCCAGGTCGATCCGGATCTGTTCTTCCGTAACACCGGGAAGACCGATGCTGACATTGATATGCCTTCCCTCATCCCTCCTGTGGACTGGCGGGTTGAATGCAGTGCTCTCTTCTGGTTTGTCACGTCTCATGACGGATCTCCTTTCTGGTAATGTCAGGTTATCTTCGTAAGGAATGTTTCCTGGCTGGTCCTTCTGTTGCCAGGGAACGACTGAACTCTATTGTCGGACTAATCGATCTCTCTCTTGCATTCGTTTTTCGCGACTGGTGTGTGTGCAGTGATTTTCCTGCCCTATCCTTTTTCGGCGCCAAGCCAGCAGAGTGATTTTTAATGGATGAGGGTAGGATCCTCCGTTGCATGTTCCCCTGATATGGATCCTTCATACCCACACATCATCCTTTTTCCGGCCACTGAATATAGGTAACCGGATATTTCAGCGGTTGTTTCAAAAAGTGAGACATCCGAGCAGTCATCAGGTTGCGAGGATGAGAAGAACCCGTCAGGGTTCTTCGAGTTCCGAGCAGTTCATGATAACGTCAAAGATCGGGCTGGTGCGGGTGGATAAAGAAAAAAGGATAACAACTATTTCTTATCCGGCAGGGCGAGGGGAGTGTCGCTGTCGCCCATGATGTGCCGGAACACGAACTTGAATTCGCTGAGGCGGTTGTGGATGTACTTCTTCCCGGTCTTGGTAGGCGAGTACAGTTTCGATTTTCCCGAGGCCTTCATCATCAGGTACCCCTTCTGTTCGAGGTCATAGAGGTACGTGTAGATCCGGGCCTGGGGAATGAGGACATTGTACCGGCTGTGGATCTCGTGGACGATGTCATAACCGGAGATCGGTTTTTCGAGAAGCGAGAGCACCACCGGTTCAAGGGATTTTTTCACCACGTCATCGATCGTTGCCTGGGGGACAACGGTGACCGCCTCGGAAGGGAAAGAGCGGTGGGCAAATGAGAGGGTCGTCTCTTTACCGGTGGAGATGATGATCTTGGCAATGCCTTCAGAGAGCTGCTTGATCCGGTGGTGGTCGATATCGGCCATGTTCACGGCAATGATCCCTGACAGGGGGACGCCCTGGGCCATCTTTGCCAGGACCAGGTCTTTCACCGTGAGAATATCGGCAAACTCGTCCGTTTCGGAGAAATCAAGCAGCACCTGGAGCGTGCCGGGCGACGGCTCCTGCGGCAGCGATCCGGTGCACGTCTCGATGACCCCGGGCAGGAGGTACACCTCTCCCTTCTTCACCCGCCGCATAAACAGGTCGCCGTCCTGGACCTCCTTTAAGAAATATTTCTGCAGCACAGACCGGTAGTAAGCAAAGAAATTGCGTCCTCCTTTTTTTAAGCCAGCCTCGATCGCAAACCGGAATATCGGTTCTTTTAGAGTCGGATCGACATACAGGAAGAGGACGATATCGGTGAAAATATCCTTTAAAAGGACCGTTTTGATCTCCGGCAGGTCGATATATTCTGCCCCGTCTCCGTCACTTCCTTTCGGGAGGGCACCCTTCGCGGGGGTTGCCGCGGCAGCTTTCCTGAGTTCCTGTTCAGAAGTTTTCCGGAACAGGGCGACCTCGATTGCGGCCTTGATCTCCAGTTCATTGAAGGGCTTCACAATATACCCGTAGGGCCCGACCTGTTTTGCCTTCTCGATGATCGCATCGTCTGCATAGGACGTGACAAAGACTACCGGGACCTCCATCTCTTCGGCAATGGTCTTTGCCGCTTCGATGCCGTTCAGCTTTCCCGGCATGACGATGTCCATCAGCACCAGATCCGGTGCTAGACGCCGTGCCTTTTCGATCGCGTCCTCACCGGATGACGCCATCCCGGCAACAGTATATCCCATTGCGCTCAGGCGCTCCTCGAGCTGCATCGTGATAATCGCTTCATCATCAACCACAAGAATTTTTGACATGGTTATTTATCTCCTGAATTGCGGGGAATGTTCACCGTCACTTCTGTGCCATGGTCACCGGTGATAGTGACCGATCCGTTCAGCTGCATCACAAGATTACGGATGAGTTTGAGTCCCAGGCTGGTAGTCTGGTACACATCCATATCTTTGGGGATACCCACCCCGTCATCCCTGACAATGATCCGGATATCGTCACCCGCCAGTGTTGTGGAGACCTTCAGGCTCCCGTGTTCCCTCCCTTTGAATGCATGCTTGAATGCATTGGAGAGGATCTCGTTCACGATGAGAGCGCAGGGGATCGCTTGGTCGACTGGCAGGAAGATATCCTCTGTATCGATCTCGCTTGAGATCTCGGCACCCGAACGGCCGTATATAATAGACAGGTCTGCGACCTGGTCGCGTATCTGGCCTCCCATGTTGATTTTATCGAATTGTTTGCTCTCGTACAACCGCGTGTGGATCTGCGCCATGGTCTTGATCTTCATCATCATGTCGGTCAGGATCCCGTGGGTTGTGGTATCGGGTGTCCGCATCCGTGTCATGTCCAGCAGGCCGGAGATGATCTGAAGGTTGTTCTTGACCCGGTGGTGGATCTCACGGATCAGGGTCTCCTTTTCATGGAGCGATGCGATCAGTCTCTCCTCGGCACGCCGGCGGTCGGTGACATCCCGGTAGCTCAGGACTCTCCCGATGATCACGGAGTCCATCTTCTGGGGCTTTGAATACCGTTCAAAGACCCTGCCGTCGTTGAGTTCCAGCATCTCGTAGGTCTCGCGGTCCCGTGGAGGATTATTCTTGTAATCCCTGTCCTTGAACAACCCGGGGTTTTTTACCAGCGTCCGTATGTATCCTGACACCCCACGGTCTTCGCCGCCCTTAAGCAGGTCATCCGGAATTTTCCACATGGATGCAAAATTCTGGTTGTACCGGATAATCTTCCCGGCCCGGTCTACGACATACACCCCGTCTGCCGTTGACTCGATGGCTGCATTCAGTTCGGACAGGGTTTTTTTCACCAGGGATTCTGCCACCCTGCGCTGGGCAATCTCTTCCTTGAGCTGGGCATTGGACTGCTCCAGTTCCGAGGTCCGCTCTTTCACCCGGATCTCCAGCAGATCGTGCGCTTTCCGGAGGGCCTCTTCGGCCTTTTTTCGCTCGGTGATATCCCGGGCCGAGGCAAAGACCCCGATGACATTCCCTTTCGTGTCCCGGTACACGGTCGCATTATAAAGGACCGGGGTCACATGGCCGTCGCAGTGCCTGATTTCGAGGGCATAATCGGTCACTGACCCGTCACGGAATGCACGCTCGTAGCCGGCTTTTGCCCGCTCCGGTTCTGTGAAATAGTCTGAGAAGTCGGTTCCGATCAGTTCTTCCCGGGAGAACCCGGTGACCCGGGTCGTTGCCTCGTTCACATCGTTGATTGTCCCGTTCGGGCTGATGGTGACGAGCGGGTCAAGGCTTGCCTCGATCAGGCTCCGGTTATACGCGTTAGCCTTCTCGATCGCATTCTCGGCTTTTTTTCGTTTGGTGATGTCGATACCCATCTCAAGGATCATGGATGCCCCGTCAGCATCGGTAAAGGGGAAATCATAGATATCGTAATCTCTGCCGTTTGGGCCGGTCCAGAACCAGTGGTGGGACGCACCGGTTTTCATGACATTGTAGGCCTCACAGTTCTCACAGGGTTCGCTGCGGTTGAAGAGGGAATCATAACACCGGCGCCCTTCCGGGTCCCTGAAGGTCTCCCGGAAGTACCTGTTGGCAAACGGCATGCGGTAGTCCTTGTCGAGCAGGCAGACATACACGGGGAGCGCCTCCAACACGTCATAGAGCCGGTGCCGTTCGGTACTCAGCGCGTGCATCGCCTCCTTCAGCTCGGCGGTGTGTTCCTCAACCCGGATTTCAAGTTCATTGCGGGTTTTCAGCAGCGCTTCCAGTGCCTGTGTTTGTCCGGTAATCTCCTGGCGGAATGCCGCACTACTGTTACCTGAACTCTCTTTATCGCATGGTGCGGTATCCCGGCATGAATACGGCAGATCCGTTGCTGTTTTTTTACTATCTCGTTCTCTCATCTGCCAGTATCGCCACCCGTATTACCGGGAAAAATGTACGTATTGTATCTCCATCGGGCCCCGGGTAAATACGACCAAATACACTAATTATAACCTTATTAATGACTTAAAAAGGGTGTCGACATATTATAATTTTTGAAACGACCCCGGATGAGATTGTCCCGGACTCTTTTGCCCTCGTTCTGCGCCTTCGCCTCCGGCAACCGGTACGCCCCTTTAGGCACGACAATCTCGAACCTCGCCCCTTTCCCCTGCTCATCGGTTTCAACAATGGAAAGAGCGGTGATGGCAAGGATCTCGCGGGACAGGTTCAAGCCAAAGGCGGTATTCTTGAAATATTCGCGGTTGAAGATGCCCCGTTTCAGGATCACCGGGACACCCACGCTGTTGTCTTCGCATATAATTCTGATTATATCATTGTGCCATTCGCACCGGAACGAAACCTGTGTAAGGGTGGTACCGTGACGCACCGCGTTGTCGACAAGGTTGTAAAACACCTTGGGTGAAGGGGGTATCCGCACACGCGGTGAGAAATATCACGGGGATGCCATATCTCGCATGGATCTGACCGGCGGCTTCGATGCCGTCTATGGTACCGGAGAGGCGAATGTCCATGAGGACGTGGTTGGGCCGGGTCTCCCCCGCGTTTTCAAGAGCCGTCTCCCCGGACTTGGCGATTGCGATGACCGTTTACCCAAGGTCGATCAGCGTCTCCTTGAGATCGGCTGCGATAATTGCCCCCATCATCAACAATGAGAATCCGGCGGGGTGCCATCTCTGGTTACCTGATGAGGTTGTTCGCTGACATGCCTCTTGATGGTTACAGTCGGGAAGATTTCCCGTGAAGGCCGGGGAGTTCTCGTTATTTTTCTTTGGATCCTTTCTTCTTGTCTGGCATCCGGTACGCCGCCCTGGGCACCAGCATTTCGAACCGGGCGCCCTTCCCGAAGGTGCCGGTCTCGCGGATCGTGATCCCGGTGATCGCGAGGATCTCTTTTGTCAAAAAGAGGCCAAAGCCCGTGTTCTTCCCGTAGCCCTTGGTGAAGATCTTCTCCTTCTCCTGCGGCTTGACCCCCACCCCGTCGTCCTCGACAATCACGAGCAGGCCCCCGGGTTTTTTCTCGCAGCGGACAGTGATCCCCGTCACGCTCCTCCCGTGTCGGACCGCGTTCTCGAAGAGGTTGAAAAAGACCCGCTCGAGCATCGGGTCGGCAAGGACAGAGACTGCCCGGCATGTGCCGGAGAGCCGGACCGGCACAGTCATGCCCGATGCTGTAGCCATGACTTTATCGAGCGCGAACCAGGACGGGGCCTTGTCGCCCAGCTCCTGGTAGTCCCGGGTGAACGCGATCTGTCGCCCGACCTTGTCGGCGGCTTCCGCGATCCGTTTCAGGTAATCCATCACGACAGGGTCGGGTTTCTTCGTCTCCGCGAGCTGGATATACCCCTGCAGGGCCGTCAGCTGGTTGATCACATCGTGCCGGGTGATGTTGTTGAGGAGGTTGAGCTTCCGGTTGGTCTCCCGGACCGCGTGCTCCATTGTCTTTCTTTCCGTGATATCCCGCGAGATCGCCTCGGTGCCGATTACATTCCCCCCGCAGTCCCGCAGTACCTGGACGCTGATCGATACCCAGAAGAACGAGCCATCCTTACGCACTCCCTCCCAGGAGAGGTCACTGACATTCCCGTCCTTCATTAAGAGTTCTTGGACCCGGTCCATCTGCGCAGGATAGCGGAACAGGGACGAGATCGATATTCGATCATCTCGTCCGGGGACCGGTACCCGTAGATACGGGCAGCAGACGGGTTTACCATGGTGAGGACCCAGTCCCGGTTCATACGGAGGTAGGCGTCCTGCAGGTTTTCGAGGATATGGCGGTACTTGTCCTCGCTCTCGCGGAGCGCTACCTCTCCCTGTTTCCTGCCGGTGATATCCTTGTATATCCCGACCAGCCTCAGCGGTTTCCCGTTGGCGTCCCTGGCAGCGATCTTCGCCCTGTTCATGATCCACCTCCAGTCCCCGTTCTTTGCCATGAGCCGGAACTCGATCTCGTGGTCCCCGCGTTTCCCTTCGCGGTATTCGTTGATAATTCGGGATGCTTGATCCCGGTCGTCCGGGTGCACGCAGGAGAGCCAGGTGTCATACATATCCGCATCTCCTCCGGGTGCATAGCCGAGCACGGTGAGATAGTGTGGGCTGATATAGGACTTGCCCGTCACCATGTCCCAGTCGAACAGCCCGATATTCGATGCCTCGAGGGCTATCTGGAACCGCTCCTCGCTCTTGCGGAGTGCCTCCTCTGCCCGTTTCCACTCGGAGACATCAACGACCACCCCACGTAACCCGGTAAAGGTCCCGTCGTTGAGGATGGGGGCTGCATAGATGAGGGCCGTGAAGGGGGTGCCGTCATGGCGTTTCACGTCGTACTCGTGGTGTTCGATTGGTTCTCCCCGGATGATCTTCCCTATGCTCTCCTGTGCCCGCACATGGTCATTGTCGGCAATGAAGTCAAAGACGGTATAGCCCCGGTCGATGTCGTCCGTCGTTAGTCCTGTCACCGTGCGGGCATGGCGGTTCACGAACGTGACCCGGCCGTCCCTGTCCGTCTCGAAGATGATCTGGGGAAGGAGTTCCGACAGTTCCCGGAACCGGGCCTCGCTTGCCCGGAGCGAGTCCTCGGCCTCTTTGCGCACCCTGATGTCCCGGGCAATCCCGAGGATCGCGGGGGCACCCAGGTAGTCGATGAGGTCCACGAAAAATTCGCAGGGAATGATCGGGCCGTCCTTTGTTATGAGCCGGGCAGTGAACCCCGGGGAGATATCCTCACCGGCAAAACGCTTCTTCGCGTTCTCCATGAGGCCGGCCCGGTCATCCGGGTGCACGAGGTCCCAGAGCCGGATCGCCATGAGTTCATCGTGGGTGTAACCAGTGAGTTCTGCAGCCCGGTTGTTGGCGAAGAGCACCCGGTCGGACCGGTGGATATAGATCGCGTCCTGGCTGTGCTCCACGACCAGCCGGTATTTCTCCTCGCTTGCCCGGAGCGCCTCTTCCGCGTCTCTCATACCGGAGATATCCCGGAGAGATTCGATCGCACCGGCGATCCCGCCATCCCGGTCATAGAGCGGCCGTGCAGTAGCCATGAGGATGCGGCACCTGCCATCGGGCGTGGAGATTGTGGTCTCCCCGGTAAGGATCCCCCGGCTGCGGCTGATATGGGTGTAGTGCTGCGAAAGCACCTCGTCCGGCTCGAAGACCATGTCGATCAGGGCCGTCCGGCGGTCGCCGTAGAACGGTATCGTGTACTCGTGATCGCCCATGCCGAGCATCTCCGCGGCACTCGCCCCGGTCATCTCCACGATTGCGCGGTTCCAGGCAATGACCCGGCCTTCCCTGTCGATGGCAAACGTGGCATCAGGCAGGAAGTTGATGATATCGGCAAGGCGTTTCTCCGATTCCACGAGCAAGTGCTCCGCCTGGCGACGGGCCACGGCCTGCCGGATCTTGTGTTCCAGTTCCGCAAACAGCGCCATTGCATCCCCGCCTTTCTGGAGGTAGAAGTCCGCGCCGTTGTTGATTGCCTGGATCACAATCTCTTCCCGGCCCCGCCCGGTGAAGAGGATGAACGGGATGTCGCCATGCCGCTCCCTCACAGCTTTTAAGAATTCGATCCCGTTCATATCCGGCATCTGGTAATCCGAGACAATCGCATCGCAGCACGTGATCCCGGGGGATGCAAGCGCTTCCGGTGCGGAGGCCATGGGAAGGACCCTGAACTCAGGCGAACGTTCCAGGAACTGACGGCCCAGCACCAGCAGGTCTGGTTCGTCATCCACATAGAGGATCGTAAACATTCGCCTGAACACCCGGATTATGGAACCTTTTTTTTAATTATTTTTATAATCGACGGGAAGATCAGTTCAGGGACGGGAAATGCCGTGCATTTCGGTCCCATCCTCTCATGCGAAGGATGTTATGGGCCACACTATTCAGCGGGTCACACGGCGGCATTGTGGGAGGTACTTATCCTCCCGTTTACATAAACCAGCCGGCAGTTTATTGGAAAAATCTGGCTGAAATTCTCCTGATTTCGCATCCAGTGCAGATCGCGATGTCAGGGCCGATCAGGACATAAGGGAGAACAACAGACAGTCTGCTGATCAGCCATGAGCAGAAAACCCCCAGTACGACGAGGCGGCAAGCAGATCGACATGGAAGCGATCGCATGGGATGCCATGAAGAAATACGGGTTCCGGCCGAAGTTCGAGAACGCCGTGATGCGTGAAGTGAGCGCGGTCGATGGCGACAACCGGTCCCTGTCCCGGTATAACGCACAGGACCTGCGGGCACTCCTCTGGTCGTCGATCGACAATTTTGACTCGATGGACCTCGACCAGATGGAGTACTGTGAGAAGGGGGAGAACGGGGAGATCCATGTGCAGGTCGCGATCGCGGATGTAGACACATGGGTGCCGAAAGGTTCACGTACCGACAAACATGCGGCTCACAACGGGGCATCGATATACCTCGATATCGTGACCTTCCCTATGCTTCCCTTAAAGTTCTCGGCGGGGATCACCTCGCTCCTGCCGGGGAAAGACTGCGCTGCCATGGTCGCTGACTACCGGGTGCTTACAGATGGCACCATCCGGTACGGGACCATCCGCCGTGCATTCGTTACCAACCATGCCAAACTCGTGTACGAGCAGGTTGGGGCATGGCTCGAGGGGACCGGGCCGGAACCGGAGAATGTCCGCGCCATCCCTGGTCTTGCTGAACAGATCCGGTTGCAGCACGAGGCGGCCGTGCGCCTGCGGCAGCAGCGGACCGGGCAGGGGGCACTTGACCTCCAGACGATCGAGGCGCAGGCAATCTACGAGAAAGGAGTGATCAAAGAACTCAACGTGATCGAGATGAACGCGGCCCGCTCTATCATCGAGGAGTTCATGGTGGCCGCGAACCGGACAATGATGACCTTCCTCTCGAACGCCGGCATCCCCCGGATCGAACGGGTGGTGCGGGTGCCGAAGAACTGGGAAGGGATCGTCCTTGTTGCCGATGCCCTTGGCGAGAAGCTGCCGGCCCAGCCGGATGTGCAGGCACTGGCCCGGTTCCTTACAGCACAGAAGAAGGCCGATCCCGAGCGCTTCCCCGATCTTTCCCTTACGATCGTCAAACTGATGGGCCCGGGTGAGTATGCGATGCTCCAGCCCGGCACTGACCCGATCGGCCACTTTGCGCTCGCGGTCACCGATTACACCCACGGAACCGCCCCGAACCGGCGTTATGTTGATCTCATCATCCAGAGGCTCATTAAATCCGTCATCGACAAGAGGCCCAGCCCCTATACCGGGCAGGAGCTTGAGGACCTCTGCCTCTGGTTGACCGGGCAGGAGAAGCAGTCCAAGAAGGCCGAGCGGTTCATGCGGAAGGCGGCAGCAGCCGTTCTCCTCCGCGACCAGGTCGGGAAGGTCTTCACCGGTCTTGTCACCGGCGCATCCGAGAAAGGCACGTACGTCCGGCTCACTACTCCGCCAGCGGAAGGGCGGGTTATGGAAGGCCAGCAGGGCCTGCGGGTGGGCCAGAAGGTCCGCGTACGGCTGCTTGCCACCGACCCGTACCGGGGTTATATCGACTTCGTGTATACCGGGAATGCGTGAACCGGGTCCTGTGCGGCAGCAGGCTAGCGGGAGAAGATGTATGACCTGACCGCCTCGATATCCCGGCGGATTGCCTCTTGTACGGGGCTCTCGAACGGCCGGTAGTCCGCCATTGCCCTGGCCAGTTCCTGTGCCCTCTTATCTACGGGTTGCCGGAGCGTGACCCGTTTTTTAATAACGTCCTGCTGGATCCGGGAGAGCCGGGCGGTCCCCTGCAACAGCTCCCGTTCGACCGGCCGCATCTGAGGCTGGTATCGGTGGACGAGAGCCCGGACATCGGCCTGATCCACACCCTTCGTGGGATCGAACAAAAATGCGGCACTAAGCCTCTCCCGCCACGAGACCAGCTCGCTCCTGATGGTCGGGTCCAGCCGCGGGACGCGGTGCAGGTTCGCCGGTATCACGTCAGCCGCGGTGACGATGCCCGCTGCCTTCAGGCCTGCCAGTATGGCGGTCCCGAACCGGGGCAGGGTGGTCCGGTCCACCGGGTATTTATTGAGGAACTGCTGCACCTGGCGGTCACGGATTGTGGTCTCAAGGGCGGTGAGGCCGTTCTGGAACTGTCGGTTGATATGTTCGTACGTGTGTTTGAGCTCCCGCAGGCGTTTCAGCTGGGCAAGGAAGGCGGCATCGCCTGCCTCCTCGGTCCATTTCCGGTTCCAGAGCCGCCACATGTATCCCGCTGACTCAAGGCTGGCCCACCGCCGCTTCCGCTCTTCCGCCTCCTTCCCCGGGAAGAAGAAGAGGGCGATGGCGATCGCCCCCATCAGGAGGACCTCCCAGGGATCAATGATTACCTCCCCGATTGCAAGAAGCAGGCAGCCCCCGGCAAGCACTGCGCCGGCGAGCTGGCGGACCTTCCGGAACGCAAGGGACCGTTCCACGGCCGGGGCGAGTGCGGCCGGGTGCGGGTGATACGCATTCGGGCTGATCACCGGCATAGGCCCCGGAGGACGGACGGCCTCCACTTTCTGCCACTCGCGCCTGAGATCGATCTTCGTGATGCTGTCAGCGGAAAGGAAAATGAGGACGCCCGACGCCTCTTCAAGCCGGCACCACGGGCAGGACGAGAGGCCGGCGTAGTGGTAGTGGACTCCGTCTGCCTGGCACCGGCGGAGATTTGCCTCGAAGGGATCCAGCATGTCCCACCACTCCTCTGCCGTGGGGCGGCCCCCGTTCCCGGTCCCGGACTCGGCAAAGGCATCTTCGAAGAGCCGGGCAATCCGGTCCGGGACAATCGCAGGGCCAACAGAGTTGGGTGGGGGGGCGATCGCCTTCAGACGGGCATTCCTGCTGTAGGCGAACCGGAACTCGTCGATCGCCTTCTCGATTGGCATGTCCTCCTTGCCGGAGTAGACCCCGGCATAGGGGTGACGCCCGAGGAAGAGGAGCTGGAAAATCAGGATCGCGAGTCCGAAATTGTCATGGTTGGCGGTCCGTGCGAGCCGGAAGTTTGTGGACTTCTGGAGCTCCGGGGGGGTAAAGTGTGCCACCCCTACCTCGCAGTAATACAACCGTTCATGAGACCGGACCTGGAACGAGTCGCAGTCGATCAGGCGGACGCAGGCCTTGTCATCGACAAGGATATTGCCCTCGTTGACATCCCCGATCACGTACCCGTACTTGTGGATGACGGAGAACGCGGCCGCGAGGTTCTTTGCCGCCCTCACAAGGAACCGCCAGTCCGCGTGGGGGAAGGTCTCTTTCCGGTGCGTAGGCCCGTACAGCATGTGGATCGGCTTCGCATCAGCGATCCTCGGCATCAGGAAACCGACCACCGGGCCACCGGGCCGGGTGCAGAGTATATCTGTTGGCCACGCAGAAATGTCCTCCAGGTCATCATTGCACCCCCGGGCCATCAGCCGGAGTTTTTCCTGTTTGTGGGCATCCAGCGGCTTTTTGTAGATCTTTGCTACCGTGGTATGGGGAGCGGCCAGGAGCTCGTATACGTCCCCCTCGCCGCCGCTCCCGATCCGCTTGCCGAGGCGGAGGGTTGTGCCATGGCTGTCAACAAATGACGTGAGAGGAACGGTGACCATGATCAACCCGCGACCTGTACCGCAAGAACGAGGGTCTTGTCATCATCGCTCCGTGTGCTGATGTCGTCACGGAGGAGAAACCGCCCGAGCTGGCCGGAAAAATCAGAGAATTCGTTACCGGGGTCCCTGCGGAGCGCTTCGAACAGGGGCCGGAAGAAACCGGCATGGGCTTTCTTCTGCGAGAAAGAGAGGACGAGGTTCTGCAGCCCGTCCGTGAAGAGAGCGATTTCCGTGGGGGATGTCGGGGCATGCAGGATCCTGAGTCGTTCCAGGTACGCTTCGTCCGAGACGAAGAACGTCGTGTTGGCGTATTCCCCCTGTTCCGGCCAGAAGATCGTCTGGTAGTCTTCCCCGGCACTCACGACAATCGCGCCATCGCCGATCTGGAAGAAGACCGTATGGTCATTGCCGGTCACCGCCCCGAGGAGGGTGCAGGCATAGTCCTTCATTCGTTTCCCATTACCTGTCGCCTCCGCAGCAATCGCGTCCCGCGATGTGGTGACCCACCCCCGGATTTCATCATCGGAAATATTCAGGAGGTCACCGTCATGCCGGAGGCAGTTGATGATGCATCCCCATACGGTCTCGCAGGCAACCTCTGCCCCCCGCCCCCCTTCAGTTGTACTGCCGGCGCCGTCAGCGGCAAGACCGATGAAGTATTCACCGTCCGCGATCCGGATGGAGCCGGCGCGGCTGTAGTCCTGCCCACTTTCACTGCGGTCCAGGTGCGATCTTCCCGTGACAGATGAAGCGGTGGATTTCCATATCATATCTCACTCCACCCGAGCGGTGGAGCGAGTTGGATCCGGTCGCCGGGGTTGGACCGGGACGCGGACTTCATGGAATTGGAGAGCCACTGGAAGAACTCCCGGAACTTCAGGCCCTGGAGCTTGACCGGCTCGCGGACCGAGATCTGTTTTAAGATCTTCATGTCCGCCTTGTTGACACCGATGGCAAAGAAGGCAAAGGACTTGGACGCTTCACCTTCGCGGACGAGCGCCGCAGCGCTCTGCCATTCATCGGTCGGGGCACCGTCAGTGATGAGGAAGATCCACGGCCGGTAGAACGAGATGCCGTTTGCCCGGTACTGCTCCTTGCGGGCCCGGATCAGCTCGGCACCCTTCCGGATCGCCTCCCCCATCGGGGTGTCACCCACGGCCTCGAGCTGCGGGTCGAAAAAGCATTCCGCTGTGTTGAACTCGCTGATGACCCGGACCGGGCCGAACGTGAGGAGTGCGACCTCAACCCGCTTTATCGCGAGGGAATCGCCCTGCAGTTCATTGTAGAACGATTTGATCCCGGCATTCAGCTCGGCGATCGCTTCGCCGGCCATCGATCCTGACGTGTCGAGCAGCAACAGGCAGGGGCACCGGGGTTCGGGGTTCTCTGCAAAGGTCACCGCTCCCAGCGGCTGCTGGTCGAGGTACATATTGTCGCTCATATCATTTCACCATAAAATACTGGTCGTATCGTTATCAATTGCGTAGTACTAAGATGGCTTTTGTACGTATAATCTATTTTCTGATGTGGTAAGGGTTGCACGTGTCTGATGACGAGGATTACGAGCATACCTCCCATCAAACCGCTGGATACAACCCATAGTTTGATGTATCTGCCTCACAACTTAACATAGACACGATTCCGGGTATTTACAGATAATCCGGGACAACCTGTGCGGGAAATAGTGCGCAGGGATCATGCGGAAGATGGCAGAACTGCCATCTGTGACACACCTTATCGGGGAAATAACCCGGTGGCTGTGGGGAGGGTTACGATGATCCACGTTTTCGTGGTGATGGCCCGCGTATGTGGCCCTGGAAAATATCAGCCGAAAATAACGGCATTGCATGAGACCCGCGACGACACGTTGTACAGGCTTTTCCCTATGTACCTTGTCGCAGAGCGAGGGGAACGGAGCCGGGCACCGGTAATGTGCCGCTCCTTGTGATACCCTCCCGCACCCTGTTCCGGGCCGGCATCCCTGCCGGAATACACAAAAAAGATATAGAGATTGCCGGTTTGTGGGTGTGCAGGGGAACGTATCAGTTCCCGCACGGGATGTCGAGAAATCTTTCAACAGAAATACGTAATCACGCAAAAAAACAGGAGAAATAACACAGATGGAAATAGAAATTATCGCCGTTGGCGGATATGACGAGGTAGGTCGGAACATGACCGCCGTCCGCTGCGGAAAAGAAATTGTCATCTTTGACATGGGGCTTCGCCTCGACCAGCTGATGATCCATGAGGACGCGGAAGTCGACGAGATGCATTCCCTTGATCTCATCAAGATCAAGGCGATCCCGGACGACACCGTGCTGCAGAATGTCGAAGGCACCGTCAAGGCCATTGTATGCTCGCACGGGCACCTTGACCACATCGGTGCGATCCCGAAACTGGCGCACCGGTACAAGGCACCGATCATTGCGACACCCTATGCAACCGAATTGATCCGCCAGCAGATCTCGGGCGAGAAGAAATTCGGCGTGGGCAACCGGCTCTTCGCGCTCAGCGCAGGACAGAAGTACACGATCTCGCCGAACATTGTCCTTGAATTCGTGCACACGCAGCACTCGATCATCGATACCGTGACCCCCGTGCTCCACACACCTCACGGTGCGATCGTCTATGCCTGCGATTTCAAGTTCGACCGGACGCCGGTCATCGGCAAGCCTCCGGATTTCGCCCGGTTCCGCCAGCTCGGCAAGGAAGGGGTGCTCGCCCTTATCGTGGAAAGCACCTACATCCACCGCCCCGGGCGGTGCCCCAGCGAGCGGATCGCCCGGGACCTCGTGCGGGATGTCATCACCAGTTTCGAGGACGACAAGAGTTCGATTCTCGTATCCACGTTCTCGTCCCACATCTCCCGCGTGAAGACCATCGCGGAATGTGCCCACGAGATCGGCCGAAGGCCGGTCTTTCTCGGGCGCTCGATGCAGAAATATTCGACAACCGCAGAACAGATGAAATTCGTCTCGTTCCCCCCGACCGCGAGCGTCTTTGGCGACCGGCGGACCGTTGACCGCGTGATGCGCCGGATGATGAAGGAGGGAAAGGAAAAGTTCCTGCCCATTGTCACCGGTCACCAGGGAGAGCCCGGGTCGATCCTGACTCGTATTGCGCACGGCGACACTCCATACCAGCTGAACAAGGGTGACAAGGTGCTCTTCTCGGCGAACGTGATCCCGAACCCGATGAACTATGGGCAGCGGTACGTGGTAGAGCAACTGCTCAAAAAGACCGGTGCGCGGGTCTTTGAGGATCTGCACGTGAGCGGCCATGCCTACCGGGAAGACCACTACGAGTTCATCCAGATGCTCCAGCCCCAGCATATCATCCCTGCCCACGCGGACCTGAAGATGACGGCAGGCTATGCCGAGTTTGCCGGTGACCTGGGATACACGGTAAACAAAGATGTCCACCCGATGAGAAATGGGCAGCGGCTCAGGCTCAAATAAAGAGACAGCGATAGTGGGGAGCGGGAAATGGCAGTGGTACCTTTACCACTCAAATTTCATCCCCACGCCTACCTCCTGCATGGGACAATAGTCTGCAAGGGCGAGTTTTGCCGGGAGCGATGTGCAGTGGCAGGCATGCAGCGCATTGAGATGAAGACGATTTAAGTATTTTCCTGTTTTTACGAGCCGTTTTGGTTCCGGTGAAAGCAGGTGAAGCCCGCCGATGATATCTACAACCCGCTTCTCCCCGCAGATCTCCCGGGCGTATTCCGTGATATTGCAGATCCCCGCGTGGGAGCATCCGGTGATGATGATGAGTCCTTTTGCTGAGCGGAACGCAAGCGAGGAATCGTCAAGCAGGGAATCCGGTTCAATTTTCCCGTTGGGGGTGTGAATCGTCCGCTTGCCTGGATCACCCTGCTCAAAGGCAAACCTTTTCGGGATCTCACCGAGGAAGACAAGGTCATCGGTAATCCAGACAGGTTTGTCAGAGAGGTTTACCGAAAACTGCTGTCGTATCTCTGCTTCACTTACCGGTGAACCATTTTTCCTGCCATCTTTTTCTTTAGGCCAGAAGCAGCGGGGATGGGCGATGAGGTGTGGCACCCGGGATTTCCTGTCAGATGGATCTGCCCCTGCCAGGTAACAGGAAAACGTGGGTACACCCCCCGTGTGATCGATATGTCCATGCGAGAGGATGAGGAAGTCCATGTCGTACAGGAATATCCCCCTCTTTTCCGCATTGGTAAGAAAAAGGCCGGAGAGCCCGGTATCAAACAGGATTTTCTTGCCCCCCGTCTCAATGTGGAATGAGAGCCCGGCTTCCCCCATGAACTCATGGTCTGTAAGTGTGGTATTATCGACAAGGACAGTGAGGATGAGCTGCGGGGTCATGGAAGAATATCTCGCAAGGGAAGGGGATGAGCCTTTTCCTTTTTTCAAGGAGTATTGACCAGCCTGGTGAGGGGAGAGAGACTCTCTGTCCACACGCTGTCAGGTTCCAATGGTTTAAATGATTTATGCGCATATGAGTAATTATCGTACGGCCACCGTACGGTTGGTGAACCAATGCCAGACAATACACAACCAGAATCCACTGATGCCAGAAAATCCAGCAACGAGAACAAATCCACTATCCTGCACACCTGTGCCTGCGGCGAGCAGCACGAAGAAGTTCCGGGTTCCCCCAGCCACCGGGATACCTGCACGTCTGACCTGAAATTCGGAGATTCCTGCTGCTGCGGTTCCGGTGAGGCCGCAAAAGAAGCCCGCCACCGTTGCGGCCATGGCCCACGGTGTCATTAAGGACGCATCTTTTTTTTAAGAATCGCACACAACGACCCGTCATGATCCGACATCCGGAAGTCCCCGATCTGCTGGAGCAGTACATGGAGGCAACCGGTTCGGCCGAACGCTGGGTTACGGTCAGGGAAATCCGGTTGTTTTTCCAGCTGGACGAATCGGCAGGGCCGGCATTATCAGGTTTTTTACAGAAGATCCACCACGGCCCGTTCATCTCCTGCCCGTATAAGGTAGCCCGGATGGAAAAGTTCCGGGATACGGCCCCTCCATACCGGATCATTAAAAAATATCTTGTGCAGGAACGGCCGGCACAGAAAAACCATAGATAAGCCGATTCGGAATAGTTAACCGGCAATCCGGTAATCAAATTATACTATTCGCACACACACTAGTATTCAGGAACAATCCATGACAGCGGATGAGAGCATTGATGTGAATGAATGCCCGCGGCGGGGACGGCCACGCGTGAGGCGTATCATTGCCACGGCATCCGAGTCGCGGTGCTATAAGCCCTGCTGCCATGCGGAGGAAGGGCAGGGGATCTCGCTCCAGCCTGAAGAGATCGAGCTGATCCGGCTCATTGATCTCGAAGGGCTCGAACAGGAAGAGGCAGCGGAGAAACTTGGAGTCTCGCGCAAGACCGCGTGGCGCGATCTCCACGAAGCACGCCGGAAAATAGCCGATGCACTCGTCAATGGCAAGGGTATTGAGATGGCTGGCTGTACAAAACCTGCTGAAGGCCGGTGCCCGAAATGCCCGAAGGATAACGCGGGCCAGCATTAAGAAAGACTTCTTTTTTCACGGGCCGGGTGCCCGGCATGCCGGGACACTGGTGGTGACCGGGAGATGCATGACGGCGCCCGCTCCACATACGTTCCTGTGATCCCGATCCTTAAATCTTTATGCTCATATGTGTAATAATTCCCTGTGAAGTGAGGGAATACTATGCCGAACTATGACGGGACCGGGCCATTGAAACGGGGCCGGGTTATCGGGAGGGGTACAGGATCCTGTAAAAAGGTCGCCACAGGCTGCCTGCAGGAAGAGCAGGATCCGGATTATTCAGCCCGGAACCTGAATGCTGCGAAACCCGCGACGAGGTGAACAGGACCGTGCCACAACCTTTCATCAGTGTCCACGATCTCTGTATGGACTTCGATGACACGCGGGTCTTAAACAATGTTTCGTTCGAGATCCCCGAAGGGGAGATCATCGGCGTCATCGGGAGGAGCGGGGCCGGGAAGAGCGTGCTGATGCACCTCCTCCGTGGCGTCGAACAGCCACCTACCAAAGGCTCCATCGTCTACCACATGGCCGCCTGCGACCGCTGTTCTTTTATGGATGTGCAGAGCCGGGCAGGAGGAAAATGTCCCGAGTGTGGTGGAGACCTCGTGGCTGTTGATGTCAATCTCTGGGATGAGAAGAGCAACGGCATGAAATCGCGGGTCATGAGCCGGACCGCAATCATGTTCCAGCGAACGTTCGCACTCTATGGAGACGACCGGGTGATCGAGAACGTGCTGCACGCGCTCGATGACATCAATTACCCGCAGGAGAACGCGATTAACCGGGCTGCCGACCTCATCGACCAGGTCAGGCTCTCGCACCGGATGATGCATATCGCCCGCGACCTCTCCGGCGGCGAGAAGCAGCGGGTTGTTCTTGCCCGGCAGCTGGCGAAGAACCCGGCCATGCTCTTTGCTGATGAGCCCACGGGAACTCTCGACCCGGAGACAGCCCGGCTGGTACACGGGATGCTCCTTCAGGCGGCAAAGAAGAACACGATGGGCATGGTCGTCACCTCGCACTTCTCGCAGGTAATCGAGGACATGGCGAACCGTGCAATGCTGCTTGTCGATGGCGAAATCGCCACCATCGGTTCGCCAAAGATCGTGATCCGCTCGTTTGCAAAAGACTACCATGAGATCGAATCTTCAGAGCCCGTGGAACTGGGAGAGAAGATCCTATCAGCCCGGGATGTAACCAAGCGCTATGTCTCGGTAGACCGTGGCGTTGTCAAAGCGGTGAATATGGTCACGTTCGATGTGGCAAAGAAAGAGATCTTCGGCATCATCGGGAAGAGTGGGGCGGGCAAGACCACACTCGCGCAGATCATGTCCGGCATCATCGAGCCCACGAGCGGTGAGATGAACATTCTTATCGGAGACGACTGGGTGGACATGACGAAACCCGGCATCGACCAGCGGGGCAGGGCCAAGGAGTACATCGGCCTCCTGCACCAGGAGTACGACCTTTTCCCCCACCGCACGGTGCTTGATAATCTCACCGACTCGATCGGGCTGGATTTCCCCAAGGAGCTGGCAATCCGGAAAGCGGTTGTTACGCTCCGGATGGCGGGGTTCACGGAAGAAAAATCAAAGGAGATCCTGAACCGGTTGCCGGGAGAACTGTCCGATGGCGAGCGGCACCGGGTCGCCTTAGCTCAGGTGCTCATCCGGGAGCCGCGCCTCGTGATCCTCGATGAGCCGACCGGCACGATGGATCCGATAACCAAGCAGGACGTGAAGCACTCGATCCTGAATGCCCGTGACGAGATGGACGAGACGTTTATTGTTGTTTCGCATGACATGGACTTCGTCCGCGATATCTGCGACCGGCTGGCACTCATGCGGGGCGGGAAGATCATTGATATCGGCCCGACCGCGGCGATCCTGGCGCAGGTGACCGAGGAAGAGAAGAGGAACTGATACGGGGACAAACGATCCCTGCACATTTTTTGAGATATTGATATCATGACAAAAAAACCCGCGAAACAAGAGAATAGCTGCGATGAGAACTGCACTGATAACTGCGAGACCTGCCCGTCTGCACAGCCGAATGCGGCACCCAAAGGGCTGCCCCCGAAAGCAAAAATCGATGTGAAGCACGTCATCCTCGTGTTGAGCGGGAAGGGCGGGGTAGGCAAATCCACGGTCTCCGTGAACCTTGCATTTGCCCTTGCAAACCATGGTAAAATGGTTGGCCTGCTCGACCTCGACTTCCACGGCCCCAACATCCCCAAGATGCTCGGGATCGAGGACCAGCGGCCGGCGGTTCTTGCAAACGCTATTGAACCGGTCCATGTAACCGGAAATCTGGGAGTCATCTCGATGGCGTTCCTGCTTCCCGATACAAGCTCCCCGGTAGTCTGGCGCGGCCCGATGAAGATGATCGCAATCCAGCAGTTCCTTGCGGAAGTGAACTGGGGAGCACTTGACTATCTTGTTGTTGACCTCCCCCCCGGTACGGGGGACGAGGCGCTCACGATCGCGCAGCTCGCCCCGAACGTGCGGGGAGCGGTCATCGTCACAACCCCACAGGATGTGGCGGTCATGGACGCGACCAAGGCAGCAAAGTTCATCGAGAAACTGGAGCTGCCGGTCATCGGCGTCATTGAGAACATGAGCGGGATGGTCTGCCCCCACTGCGGTGAAATCGTCAACCTCTTCAGTGTTGGTGGCGGGAAGAAGGCAGCGGAGGACCTCGGCGTCCCGTTCCTCGGGGCAATCCCGCTGGACCCGGAGATGGTAAAAGCCGGCGATGAGGGCCGGCCCTATATCCTCCGGCACGCGGATTCCCCGACCTGGAAAGCAGTGGACTCCGTGATGGAGCGCCTTGTTGCAGAGATCGAGTCTGAACCGGAATAAAATCCTGACAGGTCTATAAGAAAGATCTCCCCACCATGAGAAAATATCCCGGGATACCGGAACTGCTGGAGCAGTTCATGGAGGAGCAGGGAGCAAATGATCGGTGGGTTACCGTACAGGAACTCCGCGACCGGTTCGGGCTGACCCGGTACCAGTGCAACACCGTCTCCGGTTTTTTACGGCGTCTTGAGCACGGATCGTTCGGCCGGTTCCCGTATATCGTGATCAGGATCGAACACGAAGTGCGGCTTAATCCATCGGATCCGCTGAAGTGCCGGTATCTCGTGAAGCGGAAAGATGGGTATGATGCCCTGGTTCCTGGAGTGATACATCCTGCCATTATACATACACGTTGCAAAGCAGATGGTGATGAATCCGGGTAGGGACCCCGGATCCGACCCCCTGCCAAACTCGAAGATTTCTGTGGAAATTTTCTCGACCTCTTAGACTGATGTCAAGTCGGTTACCCCGGCCAGCCTTTTCCACAGAAATCCAGTTCCAGAGGATCATTCGAAGAATGCCCCCGGCATTCTTCTCAAGTTCCCACTGCTGTTCCGGCAGTAGTTGCTCATCCAAAAGGCAACAATTAGTCGTTTTTTAGAGCCCAAAATGACCTCCTTATAAGGAAAATAAGACCAATACAACGATATTTCAAAACCATTATTCTATAATTCGCAAAAAAACGCGACTATCAGAAAACTGGTTTTACAAATTGAGCTCCGATTGGCAAACGGAGCGTTTTTAGAAGAGATTTTATTTGAGGGGTTTGCAGGTCAGAAATACCACGGGAAAAAGAGGGTTCATGTTGGAGATCTCCCGACCCTGATGTGGGCGTCAACCCGACCACTGTTATATCGTAACTTCCACGGGATCGATGTTTGCATCGATCAGGCAATCGAAGGAGACCGTGTTCAGCCACCCGGCTTTCTCGAACATGTGCATGAAGCAGACGCCGATTACCCGTGCACCGGCATGTTTGCCAATCACCGCTTTTACCTGCTCCGCCTTCACAGGTACATTGGGCATCGAGAGCCCGCCCATGATGACGATGGCTTTTGGTTTGAACGTCACAGCACCCCAGCGGGCCTGCATGCCCACATTGTCGACATGACAGATCCTTGTTGCCCGGTGTTCGTCCACGAAGGGTACGAAGACCTGTTCCAGTTCAAGTGAACGGAGAGCAAACGCCAGGAGCTCGACAAACGGCATGCATGTTCCCGGGACGCCGTAATAGACGATCTGGTCGCCCTTCTTCAACCCGTTCTTCTCAACAAATTCCTTGAACGGGCGCAGGATGCCTGGGACCCCGTGGAATGTCTCTTTCTGGGTCATAATAGATCAACAGTCCTGCGGGAAGATTATTATAACATCGTATTCGCGCCGAATCGTTACCCGGACCGGAATTGAACCGGGGATCCCTGCCGGTTTTCTCCACCCTTGTCGGCAGGTAGAGTGCAGTTGGTTAGTATACAGATCCGGAGGATCTGAAGACACACTCCCTCCTGTATCTGCCGGTATCTATACCTTTATCCAATTATGCGCATATGAGTAAAAATAAGGAAACAATCATGAAAGTCTGTATCACGGCCCGGGGCCCTACACTGGAAAGTACTTTCGAACGCCATTTTGCACGGGCACCCTACTTTATTCTCTATAATACCCGGACGGGCACATCGGAAGCGATCCGGAACGGGTTTGTTATCAGTGATGCCAGGGTTGGCCGGAATACGGTACAGTTACTGAAAATGAACGGGCTTGAAGCCGTCATCACCGGAGAGATCGGCGATAACGCGAGGACTCTCCTGAAAGGTGCTGGTATCCTGCTCCATATGTACACGGGCCCGGGCAGGGTGAAAGACGCGATTGATACTGTCATAACGACTCCAGTGGAATGAGGGCCTACCGGAACCGGTCATCCGACCTGACCGTGGTCGCATTATGGGAAACCGCGTCGAACCAGCCAGCCTTCGCCTCGCAGTACGAGTCGAACGCGGGCACATACGGTTTGATGTCTAGGAGCGGCGTCCCGTCAAGGATGTCCACCCCCTTAATCTCCAGCGTGGATCCCTGGATACCAGCGAGCCGGACAATCGACAACCCGATGGCATTCGGCCTCTTGGGCGACCGCGTTGCAAAAATACCGTGGGGCTGCGGATCAAGGAAGGGTTTTACTTCCAGGGAATACCCGCTGCACCGGTGGAGTGCATAGATGAGAATAACGTGGGAAAATTCTTCCAGATCCGTGAGACCTGCGACAAATTCCGGACGGATCTCGATGGTGCCCCGGATTCCCCGTGCCCCGCTTGGCTGGATAGGCATACCGGCAATATCGGAAAACGGGGAATGAATGATTCCAACCGGAATATAAGTACACGATTCAGGATTATCAATGGGGTCTGGCATTGTCAACGTAACTCCTGATACTAAAACAAGACGCACGAATAGACCGGGACCTGGGAATATTCGAAGTCATCAGTGTTTTTGGGAATTTTGTGTATGATGTGATAGTTTAAATTATTTATGCGCATATGAGTAAAAATAAGGAGCAATCATGAAGATATGTTTCACCGCAAAAGGGACGACGCTGGACTCTCAGACAGAAGAGAGGTTCGGGCGTGCACCGTATTTTATCCTTGTCGAGAGCGAGAACGGATCCTTTGAGGCAATCCAGAACCCGTTCGCCGATGGCGGGGGAGGCGTTGGCCCCCGGGCCGCCCAGGTTCTCATCGCGAACAACGTCAAGGCACTGGTCACCGGACAGGTTGGCGGGAACGCACGGGAAGTCCTTGCAGCAGCAGGGATTACCATGTATATCTACAGCACCGGTACATCGGTCCGGGATGCATTCGATCAATTCACAAAAAAAACCCTTGAACAATTTGCATGACATGATGAACGGCGGGATAAACGATCATGGAATTGTCCGGAAAATTTCCTGAAGGGAAACAATGAAACTTGCAGTTGCCAGCGGGAAAGGCGGTACCGGCAAGAGCATGATGGCGACAAACCTCGCCTTCACGCTTGCCTGGACCGGGCAGGTCACCCTTGTTGACTGCGATGTCGAGGAGCCAAATCTCCATCTCTTCTTCCCGGCACCTGCCACGACACGTGATGTCACCATGCCGGTACCCGTGGTCAACGAGTCTCTCTGCGACCACTGCGGGAAGTGCGGGAAGTTCTGCCAGTATGGTGCGCTCACCGTGCTGCCCGACCGCGTCCTCTTCTTTCCCGAGCTCTGCCACTCCTGCGGCGGGTGCAGGCTCGTCTGCCCGAAGAACGCGATTCGCGAAGAACCAAAAAAGATCGGGACACTTTCCACCTCTGCACCGATGCCCGGCCTGACGCTGGTCTCGGGAACACTGGATGAGGGCAGCCCGCACGCGGTGCCGGTTATCCGGGACGCAAAGAAACACGCCGCACGGGGTCCTGTGGTGATCCTCGATACGGCACCGGGCACCTCATGTCCGGTGGTCGAGGCACTGGAAGGCTGTGATGCCTGTATCCTTGTCACGGAATCCACGCCGTTCGGGTTGCATGATTTGCAGCTTGCCGTGGATGTTGCTGCCCGGCTGGGCATACCCGCCGGCATCGTCATCAACCGTAGCGACGGGAACGACCGTGAGACCCTGCGGTTCTGCACCGACCATGATCTCGAGGTCATGATGACGGTCCCCTTTGACCGCGAGATCGCCGCCATCCAGAGCAGGGGCGATCTTCTCTGCAGGGTCAAGCCGGAATGGCAGAAGGATTTCTGGGCCCTCTTCGCAAAATGCAGGGCGCTTACCGGGGTGGATGGATGATCCGGCTTGCGGTCATCAGCGGAAAAGGCGGCACAGGCAAGACGATGATAACCGCCGCGCTCTCCCGGCTGCTGAAAGGAACCCTTGTTCTTGCCGACTGCGACGTGGACGCGGCGAACCTCGAACTTGTTATAAGCCCGCACCTGATCCGGAAGGAGCCGTTCTTTGGCATGAAATCTGCGTTCATCGACCCCGTAGCCTGCGTGAAGTGCACGGAGTGCGAGGCGCACTGCAGGTTCGATGCAGTTGACTGGGTTCGTAATACCTTCCGGGTGAATACGTTCCGCTGCGAGGGGTGCGCCGTCTGTATGTTTGTCTGTCCGGTCAAGGCTGTCGCCATGCAGCCGCGGCAGACTGGTGAGATCCTCTATTCGGAGACCTCGAGGGGACACCTTGTGCACGCCCGGCTCGTGCCGGGTGCGGGCAATTCCGGGCTGCTCGTCCACGCCGTCAAGAAAATGGCCATGGAACAGGACCGGGCCTGCGACCTCTTCCTGATCGACGGCCCGCCCGGAACCGGCTGCCCGCTCATCTCAACCATCAGTGGTGTGGATGCGGTACTGGTGGTGACCGAACCGAGTGTCTCTGGACTCCACGACCTCAAACGGGTCGTAACCGTCTGCCGCCAGTTCCGGCCCCGGATCTTTGTCGCGGTCAACCGCTACGATCTGGATCCCGCACTCACGAAGGATATCCTGGAATATTGCTGCGAAGAGAAGATTGCCCTTGTCGGGACAATCCCCTTTGATCATGCGGTCATCGAAGCGGTGCGGGCAGGGATTCCCGTGACGGATGCCGGTGCATCCCCGGCAACGCAATCCATTCAAATACTGGCAGCCAAACTTGAATGGGAGCTGACGAACCTTGACAACAACCGGTGAGAACAAAGAATGCTGCCGGCGGAGGGGCCGGCCCCGAATGAACCGGTCACTCGAAGGCGGTCCATCCGGGCAATGTTATGCGCCGCAGTGTAACTCGAATGAAGGGAACGAGGCGGTCCTGCTCCTGCCGGAAGAGATTGCAGCACTGAACCTGATCGACTACCAGGATCTTGAACAGGAAGAGGCAGCAGTCGTTCTCGGCGTTTCAAGGAAGACCATCTGGAGGGATATCCATGAGGCACGCCATAAGATTGCGGATGCCATCATCAATGGGAAAGCTATCCAGATGGAAGGATGTACGCGCAAGCTTAAAGGGAACTGCCCGAAACGGGATGAGACCCTTTGCCCGAAAAGCGGAGGCGGGCGTTGTCCCAGAGTGACCGGAACAGGAACGGGCGATCCTGCCGGCTAGTCATGGATGTCGTTGTCGGCACGCACCCGATTCCCCAGAAATATTACCTGACACACCAGAAACTCGGCTCGTGGGATTCAGTAGCAAGGAACGAGATGATCGCGCCAACGCTCACGGATGAGATGACCCGGCTTGCATACGATTAGTTATTCATCAAGCTGGTTCCGTCATTCCTCCCGTGAATAAAAATATTCCTCAACCTACTCTTTTAAGTATTTATGCGCATATGAGTAAATATGGTACCTGCAACGGTACCGGGAGATGAATCATATGCCAGGAATGGATGGAACCGGGCCCCGTGGAATGAGGCAGATGGCCGGGCGGGGCTTTGGAAGATGCCGGTTTGGACCGGTGCAGCCTAAAGCCGTACCGTCACCGATGCAAGCACCAGAAGGTGCAGTAACCTCAGGAGAAAAACCGGATCAGCTCCCCTCACAGGCATCATGGTATGGTGCAGGGCGGGGCGGAATACCGTGCGGATACGGAAAGGGGAGGGTCTTTGCTGGAGGGCGCCGCTGGCATTGACCCGGGGAAAGGAATGATCATGAAAGTCGCTATTGCTAAAGAAGGGAACGATGTGTCTGAACATTTCGGACACTGCAGCGAATATGCGGTCTTCACCATCGAAAACGGGAAGATCAGCAGTTCCAATATTTTACAGAGCCCCGGTCATGAGCCGGGCAGGCTCCCGGTATTCCTCTCCGAACATGAGATCACCCATGTCCTTGCCGGGGGAATGGGGCCAAAGGCAGTGGAACTGTTCTGCGCCAACAATATCGAAGTTTTCCTGGGGATCTCCGGAGCGATCGATACCGTTATCCGGGACTTCCTCTCGGGAAAGATCATCCCGGGACAGAGCAGCTGCACTCACGGTCCCGATCATGAGTGTATGCATTAAGGCCGTAGACCCCGTGATGGAAAACCTGGTAAACCGGATTGGGTCGTGACAGCGACTTCTGGCAAAAAAAGGACCTCCAAACATGAGAAGATATACGGGCATTCCCGAACTGCTTGAGACGTACATGGAAGAGAACGCAACGGAGGAACGGTGGGTTACCGTACAGGAACTCCGTGACCGGTTCGGGCTGACGCGGTACCAGTGTAACACGGTCTCCGGGTTTTTGCGCCGGTTGAAGGCCGGCCCATTTGCGTGTTTCCCCTTCATTGTTGTAAGTATCACCCGTGAAGAAGGTGAAAACCCCTCCGATCCGAGAAAGTGCCGATACCTAGTGACTCTGCGGAGGGGTTCCGCTGTAAAACAGAAACAAACAAGACAACCGGAACCTGCTTATGGCACGTAATAAAGATGTTCCCCTCCTCCTTGAAAGGTTTATGGAAGAGTCGGGAAAAACGCAGCACTGGGTCACAGTCAACGAATTCCGGACCTATTTCGATCTGGATGAATGCTCTGCACCAGCGATATCCGGTTTTTTACGCCGGATTTACCACGGACCTTTCTTCTCCTGCCAATACCGGGTGCAACGGATCGAAAAGGTTGTTGTTCAGAACCCGCAGCGCAGAACCATCAAGAGGTATCTGGTTACAAAGAGACCTCAGGGGCGTCAGAAAAATCCAGCCGGTGTTAGTACCCTGTTATCCGATACATCTACTCACGGTTTTTTTACGGACTATGATGCGATCGAACACTTTGACCGGGTGTTACGTGAAAAGTGCGATGGAAACTATAGTGTCCGTGGCAATCAGAGATCGACAGACTCGTCCTGAAATGATTACCATAAATGGCTCATGCACTCCATTTAAAAATTAGCACCTGCCCTCGGGACTTAGCCGTTCAATTTCATCCCCCCGCCATTTGTCCGGACGGCGTTTTCCCAAGAAATCCAGTTCCAGAGGATCATTCGAAGAATGCCCCCGGCATTCTTCTCAAGTTCCTACTGCTGTTCCGGCAGTAGTCGCTCATCCAAAAGGTAACAATTGGACGGATTTTAGGGCCTTAAACACGCATAGATAGGCAAAATACCCTCAATTCAACCGCCTTTTAAAAACACTATGCTATAATTCGTAAAAAAACGCGACTATCAGAAAGCCGGTTTTTCAAATAGGGCTCCGATTGGCAAACGGGGCAATTTACTGGAAGATAATAATTGAGAGGTTTTCAGGTCAGAAACCTTCTCACCAACGAAGTGTCCACGACGGAGATTGTCTGTCAGGAATAAGAATTAAAACCCCCACGCGCCCGCAGATGCTGCGGGCATAGCAAACGCTAGGGGATTCTATCCCAGCGGAAAATCTCGTTGAAAAAAGTGTAAAAAATTTAGATGTAGGGGTTCCGAAGAGCCTTGCCGACACCGAAGGTCTTGCGGGCCTCGAGGGTTGCCTTGTTCTTCGTGATCTTCTCGTTTGCGAGCTTGGACACGAGTTCAAGACCGGGCTTGACCTTTTCGATGGGCTGGGTCTCGAAGACACCTGCTGCCATTGCCTTTGCCCAGACGGAGTCTCCGATCTTGGACCTGACAAAGACGGTGCTCCATCCATCGGGGCTGCCGACAGAGCCGGTGGAGATGTCACCCAGGTTTGCAACATAGTCAAGGCAGACGTGGCAGCCGGGCTGCTCGTACTTGTGGGTCACCTTGAGGGGCAGCTGGACGACCTGTCCGCGCTTGCCGTATACCCAGAACTTGCCCTTGCCGATCTCCATCTTCTTGACGGACTCGAGCTTCATAGCCGCGTGGTCTTCCACGAGCTGGAGGATGCTCTGGTAGGGGAAATTCTCCATGCAGAAGATACCGACTGCAAGCGCAATGCTCGCGCCGACATCCCTCATGCCGATCGGGTACAACTGTGCCTTGCGGACAGCCTGCATCTGGCACGGGGTGCCGACGATACCGACCTTGTCCAGGCCGAAGCTCCGGGTTGCTTCCTTTAAGAGTGCAACGTTCGGGCTGATGTTGTACTTGGTTCCGGCTGCTGCAAGCAGCTCAGCCTTGGTGTTGACGATCGCCGGGATTGGTCTCCAGGGTTCGATCATGTCAAAGTTCGTGCTGTCGAGAATGACCTTGGACGGGTTCTTTGCTGCAAACTCCTTGGTTGCTGCAACGATTGCTCCGTCGATGATGCCCTCGTCGAGTGCAAATGCAAAGAGCGAGGAAACAATACCGCCATCCTGGGCGCACTTGAGAAGCTCCTTGTCGGTGCTTCGGGCTGAGACGCATGATTTGTATTTACCGAGTTCTGCTCCCATTTCAATCACCTTCACTGGAGTGCCGCCATTATGGCCTCGTTGATCGCCTCATAGTTCTCAACCACGTCAAAGCTGAACCAGCTCCGTGGGCACTGGCTGTAGCACGCGCCGCACTTGATGCACAGGTCGCGCTCGCCGTTGGGCTTGCCGTACTCCATCGTGATTGCATTGACCGGGCATGCTGCCACACAGGTTCCGCAACCCATGCACAGGCCCTGGTTGATGACCTGGGTCATCAGTTCGCAGAAGCATGCCTCGTTCTTCTCCGTGAGTTTCATCAGCGGAGTGAGGAATGCAGTTGCGAGGTCCTTTTGTTCCTTGGTTCCCTTGAGGAGCAGGTATGCCATGACCGCGACGTTCCTGATCATCTGGGGGGTCGGTGCGCATCCGGGGATGAACACGTCCACCTTGATCAGGTCGCCGATCGGCAGGTATGCCTCGTGGGCCGGCTGGTTCTGCTGGCCACCGCGGGAGAACCGGGTGATGTTGCCGTAACAGGCGCAGCCGCCGAGGGCGACGACGATTGTTGACTTCTCACGGGTCTCCTTGAGTTCCTGAACTGCGAGTTTGTCGTTAATACAGACTGAACCCTCGACGAACGATACATCTACCTTCTGGACGTGCCTTGCGTCTGCAAGTGTTGGCATATACTTAAGGTCGACGTATTTGTCGAGGAGCGTTAATAATCCGGCATAGTTGTCTGCTAATGCTACAGTACAACCGGTGCACCCACTGAGGTGGGTGTAGCCCAATGTAATTTTGTCTGCCACAGGCTTAACCTCCTTTTTAGTTACTGCTGCTGTTGGTGCTGCGCTAGCGGTCTTTGGAGCTGCAGGTTTCTGCGGTTCCACGCTGGCGTCCTTCTTCTTGAAGATTGATAGTAGTCCCATAATCCACTCCTATTGTTTCCAGTATCACCCGAATCGCTTTCGGAATTGCTCCCTGAACTTCGTCAGAAAGGCCGATCTCGAATTCAGGCGCTGTAACCTTTGCCGGCTGGCACCCGATGACCGTTACGTCAACCCGGTCCTTGATACGCTGGAGCGGTTCGGTGAGATCCCATGAATGGGCGTCACGATACGCACCTGGCGGCAGGTCCTCGACGCGGAGTTTGGTAATGGACCCCGGCTCTGCCCCGTAATCGGCAATATCGACGATAACGAGTTTCTTCGTCACTTCCGGGTCGAGCAGCGTAAAAATAAAGTGCGGGCCTCCAAGGCCCGCATCGACTACCATTACGTTGTCGGGAAGCGAGAGTTTCTCCATCTCTTCGATTACTGCCGGGCCAAAGCCGTCATCGGCAAACAGGGGGTTTCCACACCCTGCTATCACGATCTCCGGATACAGCATCAGGTTACACTCACTGGATGAGCTTCTGAGCCACTACCTTGTTGGCCTCGTCCACTACGATCATGTGGGTTGCACATGATACACAGGGGTCGTATCCGCGCATGATAACTTCGGCGAGCTGCCAGGGTGCACCGGTGAGTGCCTTGCTGCAGGTCGCGAAGTTCCAGGTGGTCGGAACGAGCATGCTGAAGTACTGGACCTTCCAGTCCTTGACGCGTGCAATGTGGACATCGGTACCGCGGGGGGCTTCGTTGGATGCCCAGCCGAGGGATCCGTCGCCGTCGGGGATGTAGTCTGCAACGACCTTTCCGCTCGTGTTGAGCTCGTCGAGGCAGTCGATCATCTCGTAGAAGCAGTCCTGGTATTCCATCTCACGGGCAATGTTCTGGCCCTGTGTTCCCTTCTCGTCAAAGTTCTTGTAAGTGACGAGGCGGGCGCGGGGACCGACTTCAACGGGCTGGCCGTCGTACATCGGGATACCGGTGCAGGCTTCCATCTGCGGGTTGACCTTGGTTCCCATCTTGGTGGTCCCGCCAATCGGGTAACGGGGCTCTTCGAGGGAAATCTCCATCTCACCCATGTACCAGTCCCATGGCCGTGCTTCCTTGAACCGGCGGATGTCCCAGCTGGGGCATTCGTCAAGGCTTGAGGAGCCATAGAACGAGTGGGTTGCAAGGTAGCCCTGGTCGTGGAAACCGAGATCCTTGGGCATCGGGACCTTCATGCCGCCGACGTCAACGAAGTCTCTCTTGTGGTAGTTGCGGATGACCGCGATCATGAACTCTGACTGGGCGTGGGAAAGGACAAGTCCTTCCTTTGCCAGGTCGTACATCTTGGTCTTGGCCTGCTCGGAGACATTGCGGTACATACCCCCGATACGGGTGTTCCGCGGGTGGATGCAGTCGCCGCCGGCGATCTGGCCGATGGTCTGGCTGATCTCACGGAGTCTCTGGATCCGCTTTGCAACAGTCCGGACCGGCTCTTCTGCCGTGAACGGGTTGATCTTGGTCTCGGTACCCGGGATATAGAAGTCGGGCAGGATCAGGATGTCGTGCAGTGCAATGCTGTGACAGCGGTTCGCGAGCTGAAGGATGTGGCGGAGCAGCAGTGCGTCCCGGGGGATCTCGCACTTGATCGATGCTTCCATTGCTTCAGTGCCCGCGAGGTTGTGGGCTATCGGACAGATACCACAGACGCGGGACGCGATCTTGGGTACCTGCTCGGGGGTTTTGCCCACGGCAAGCTTCTCAACTCCACGGACCGGTGTAATGGAACACCAGTTACCGGTCTCGATGATGCCCTGGTCGTTGACCTTGAGCGTCAGCTTGGAGTGTCCCTCATGTCTTGTGGTTGGGGAAATCTCTACAACTTTCGACAATATTATCGCCTCATTTTATGTTGAGTTGTTCGAACTACAATACAAAATTACTCTATACATCTCTCATCTCTAGAGATAGGTGAGCGTACAAAGTACGTTCATCTCTATCTTGTACCATCCGTTTTATAATCTTTATGAAATGATTTCACGGCGGGAAACGCCATAAATTAAGGTTATTTTAAGTCCCCGGAGCCAGAATCGCCCGTTCCGGAATATTCGGCGCAAACCGGCGCCGGCTTCATAAAATAAAAGGTAATTTTTTTAAGTTCTTAATTATTTATCCGGGTTTTGAAACACAATTCAGTCGGAATTATGCTTATCCCCGTTCAGTTCATCGACCAATTCGGCAATCGTGGCTTTTCGTTCGGCATACGCATCGTGCTGGTGGATGCTCTCCTCGTTGGTCTGTTTGATCGTGACCATGGAATCACCGGACAGGTACTCGAATTCGGCCAGTACTTTTTTCGCCATCTCCCGTACGCAGTCTTCAACAAACCGCGGATTTTTGTGCGCGGCGAGCACCACGGCACCTTCGTCGCCACGCTTCAGGAGTTCGTAGATCCCGCTGCTCATCGATTCCTTGAGGATCCATATGACCTTCTCAAGATCCACGTGCTGGTCGTCGTCAGTTTCGATGCAGAGGAACCCCTTGCCGCGCTGGTTGTGGGTGGCCATGGGAACCGCATCGAAGAACTCGTCGATCTTGTCCTTGCTAAGATCGAGCCCTTCAAGGACCCGGCTGGCGCGCTCCTTCATGATATTCTGGGCACAGGGGCAGGCGGTCATACCCGTGACCTCTGCGCCGATGCTCTTCCGCACGATCGGGGAACGGAACGTCCGTCGGGCAATCGCCCGAGCATGTACCTTCACAACCTCGTGGCAGGTAGTGTGGCTGATGGGGGTCTCGCGTTTGACCATGAACTCGCTGCGCATCAGCACTTCGGTCCGGTCGGCATACTCGTGGCGGTCGAGGAGTTTCCGGGCGACTACGCTGCAGAGCTGCTCGATCTGGCTGACATCGCCGTCGATCGCCTGCTGAAGGACTTCGTCGATCACTTCGAAATTGCGCGAGAGGTTCGCGCCCTTGAGGCTGCCAGGCAGGTCGACATAGACATCGAAGTTCGATATGAAGATGACCGGGCGCTTCCCGTTCCTGTGGACTTCAACGAGCTTCTTGACGTTTTTCACGCCGACCCGCGTGAGGTTGATACGGACATCGGGAGATGAGGCCTGGATGTCCGGCAGTTCCCTGTTGAATGATTTATCGGCTATCTGATCAGATGGTGTGCGGGTAATAGGTCATCGCATCCAATGGGGTTTTCGTGTGACTCTTTAGTTTTTTTATATAATATTTATGTGCTTTGTTGCTGATATCAAAGGGATCATCTATGTTAAAGAAATATTATGAGGCAGATGCGGATCTCGGCGTGCTGAAGGGTAAGAAGATCGCCGTGATCGGTTTTGGGTCACAGGGCAGGGGCCAGTCGCTGAACTTACGGGACAGCGGGCTTGATGTCGTCATCGGTCTGCGCCCCGGGAAGAGCTGGGATGCCGCCGTCAAGGACGGCATGAGCGTGATGAAGGTTGCGGATGCGGTCAGGAGCGCCGATGTCGTACAGATCCTTGTTCCCGATGAGCTGCAGGGTTCGGTGTACAAGAATGATATCCAGCCCAACCTCACCGGGAACAAGTGCCTCATGTTCTCGCACGGCTTCAACATCCACTTCGGGCAGATCATACCCCCGGCAAATGTGGATGTGATCATGGTGGCGCCCAAGGGTCCAGGGTTCATGGTCCGCCGGCAGTACGAGGAGGGCAAGGGAGTCCCGGCCCTCATCGCCATCCACCAGGACGCGAGTGGCAATGCCCACAAGATCGCCCTTGCCTATGCAAAGGGGATCGGTGCAACCCGGGCCGTCGTTCTCGAGACCTCGTTCCGCGAGGAGACCGAGACCGACCTGTTCGGTGAGCAGGCCGTGCTCTGCGGGGGCTGTACATCCCTTGTCAAGGCCGGGTTCGAGACTCTCGTCGATGCCGGGTATGAGCCGGAGATGGCCTATCTCGAGGTACTCCACGAGCTGAAGCTGATCGTTGACCTCATCTACGAGGGAGGTCTCACCAACATGCGCAAGTACATCAGTAACACGGCGCAGTACGGCGACCTCACCCGCGGGCCCCGGGTCATCGGACCGGAAGCCTACGAGGCGATGGCGGAGATCCTCGAGGAGATCCAGAGCGGGAAGTTTGCCCGGGAATGGATGCTTGAGAACATGGTGAACCGCCCGATGTTCACTGCGCTGACAAATGCTGATGAGGATCACCTCATCGAGGAAGTGGGCAGGGAAGTCCGCGGCATGATGCCGCAGTTCCGTCAGTAATTCCTTTGGGATTACTGCCCTTCACCGTTCGGGGATGGACCCCTCACGGTACAAGTAATAAACCCCCTTTTTCTTTCTGATTAATGATCTGCTATTCCCTCTGTAAACCGGCATTACTATATTCATAGTTTTTTAATCCCTGTTGCCTATACTACCACAATGAACGTCTGCATCATCTACCACAGCGAGACCGGCAACACCCGAAAAGTGGCCCAGCACATCGCAACGGCATGTGACGGGAAGTTGATCGATATCACGGACCGGGCCGGCTATAACCGTCTGACCCGGTTCCTTGTCTGGTGCAAAAAGGCACAAATGGAGGAGAAGACCGAGATTGAACCGGCATCGATCGATGTATCCGGTTACGACCAGTTGATCTTCGGTTCACCGGTCTGGGCGTTTAAACCAACTCCTGCGATCCATGCTGCGATCGACGCTCTGAATGGGTGCGAGGGGAAAAAAGCAACGGCGTTCTGTACGCACGGGGGCAAGCCCGGTCAGACAGCGGAGCTCTTCCAGAAATGGATCGAGGCACGTGGCATGAAATGCGTGGGGAATGCAAATATTCACCAGAACGATATCGAGAACGAGAAGAAGACCAAGGAGCTTGTCTCTGTCGTTGTCAAGGATTTACCCCCCGTGTAACCCCGTTCTATGCCTGGTTGTGCTGACCCGTAATCATCCCTGAAAAAACAGTTCCTGGCTCCCGCTGGCTCCCGGTTGTACCGGGGAAAGCCTTTTTGTCAGCCGGCGCCATTATTGTATACAATTATGACGGACCCGTATGAAAAACTCCTCAAACAGGCATATTCCAATATCACGGAAAGGACCGAGTCCTCGGAACGTTTTGTAGTTCCCGAGGCAAAGGCCTATGTCGAAGGTAAGACGACCGTCCTTGAAAACTTTACCGATATCGTGGGGAAGGTCCGCCGCGAACCTGACCACCTGATGAAGTTCCTGCTCGGCGAACTGGGCACCAGCGGCAAGATCGACGGGAACCGTGCGATCTTCAACGGGAAGTTCGAGATCCCGCTCATCAAGGCGATCATCAAGAGCTATGTCGATGACTACGTGATCTGCTCGGAATGCGGCAAGCCCGACACGCGGCTCGTGAAGGATGACCGGGTCATGATCCTCCGCTGCGATGCCTGCGGGAGTCACCGCCCGGTCCGGAAGCGGAAGGCCCGGACAGAGCCGGTATCGGAGAACCTCGAGGAAGGCCAGGTCATGGATGTCGAGATCCAGTCGATCTCAAAGCGGGGCGACGGGGTTGTCAAGATGGGCCGGTATATCATGTACGTGGCCAATTCCAAACCCGGCCAGCAGGTGAAGATCAAGATCTCCCGCATCTCCGGGTCCATCGTCTTTACCGAGCGGGCGGAATAACCCCGCCTCGTTTTTTATAGTTTTTTTATCTCTGTTGAATGGTTCTCGCAATTCGTGAACCGTACCGGGTTTTATCATGCATTCCCACGGACGGCAGTCCGGAAGAATGATGGTAATGTAAGGGTGATGAAAAAAGTATTTGGGAGAGAAATGGCCCGGGGATCAGGCCTTGGCCTTCTTAATCCCCTTGATGAGCTCGTCACAGTTGCTGGTGATCCGCTTGCAGGCCTTCTTGATGATGGGCAGGGGGTTCTTCTTGTTCTTGGTGGTGACGAGGAGTTCCGGGTCCGAGAACTGGAACTCGATGTTGTATCGTGCGACATCGACGTCCTTGTCGCTTAAGATCTCTTCAACAAGGGCGTTCATGAACGTGTGCCCCTCTCCCTGGACGATGAGCCGCACCTTGTCTTTCTCGAGCTCGAGTACTTTTACAATCATGCACCTATGTTTGGGCACCTGAAAAGTATTAAGGTATGGGTCGCCCTGTGCTGCTACCGCCCGCCGGACCCGTGGCCCGGAAACAGGTCAGGGAAATTCGAAGGTATCCCCGTCCTTTCCGGTATGGGGGAGGTCCCAGGGCATCATGTGGCTCATGTGCACGCACCGGAAATCGGCAGGGGCGAGTTGCGCGGCCAGGCTGCAGGCGTCAAGGTAGTTCATGTGCTTGGCGATCCTGATGCTCGATGGTACGATCGCATCGAGCAGGAGGAGGTCGAGGTCTCCGAGAAGGTCGAGGCTTTCCTGTGGGATGTCGATGTTGGTATCGGAAGTGAACCCGACCCGTGACTCCTTCGTCTCGAACAGTATGCCGCAGGTGAAGGCCGGCGGGTGTCTTACGACAAAGAGTGTGACCTTGATGCCGAAGATATTGAACGGCATATAGGGTTCGATTACAATCTTGTCAAAATTGAGGAAACGGAAGTAATCCACGCAATAGTTGAGAACCGGTGCTGCCGCAAAAACCGGAGGAATGTTCTGGACCCGGTAGAACTCGCCAAATCCGATGAAGTGGTCGTAGTGCCCGTGGGTCCAGATTACCGCATCAATATGGGGCGAACCGATCCGGAGGATCTGCTGCCGCAGGTCCGGTGACGAATCGATGAGGAGATGTTTTCCTTCATTCTCGATCAGGAGCGAGGTCCGCAGCCGGGTGGCACCGGTCGATTTCGCGTGCGTGCACTGGGGGCAGTCGCACCCGATCCGGGGTGTTCCGACTGCATCGCCGGTGCCGAGCAGCGTGATCTTCATGTTACAACCAGTTCTGGTGCCGGATTGCTTCCCGGTTACGGACCATGGTGACGCCCTTCTTGATATCGGCCTCGGTGATCTCCTGCCGCTTGTCCATGAGCGCCGAGAGGATCGCCTCCTTGATCATCATGCGAAGGTCAGAGCCGGAGAACCCTTCGGTCTTTTTCGCCAGGGCCTGGTAGTCGACAGAGCAGTGGAGTGTCGACGTCACCTTCTTGAGGATGTTCTTCCGCATCTCTTCGTCCGGGAGGGAGAACTCCACCACTTCGTCGAACCGTCGCCATGCCGCTTCATCGAGCAGCTGCGGGTGGTTGGTGGCACCGATCATCAGTACGCCGTTCTTGACCATGTTGATCCGGTCGATGTTCTTTAAGAGCGAGTTGACCGCCCGTTTCATTGCGCCATGGTCGTCGGCAGTGCGGCTCTTTGCCACGAAATCGAATTCGTCCACGAACAGGATCGCGGGCGAGAGCTGCTTCGCCAGGTCAAAGATGCGGTCGATGTTCTTGGAGGTCTCACCGAGGTACTGGGATGTGACCATCGAGAGGCGGACTTCGAGGACCGGCATGTGCATGGTGCGGGACATCGCAAGGGCGAGCGAGGTCTTCCCTGTGCCGGGCGGGCCAACGAAAAGGAGCTTGCCGATCTCGTAGATCCGGTGGCGGTGCAGGAACTCGCGGTGGTCGAGGGCATGCTGGAGCTTGCCGATGAGCGCCAGCTGGTCGGGCGTGCAGACAAGGTCGTCGATATGCTGCTCGATCTCTTCCGGAGCGCTGACGATGACAAGGTCCAGTGCCCCCCTGAGTTTCTCGTCCTCGCTGACCAGTTTCGAGATCTTTGCATCGAGGTACGCCTTGGTGTCCTCATACGGGGGGTTGGCCTTACGGACTGTTGCGTACGTGCCTCCGTTCGAGCCGGTCTTCTCGAAATAAAAGGCGAGCGCCGGGTTCTTCTCTACGAGCGGTTTGCCGCCCTGCTTGAGGAACCATTGCGCTGCCGGGTCAAGGGCAGTGATCCGTATCCGCTGCCCGAACTCCTCGTAGGCGATGAACGGGTTGGAAGCAAGTTTCGTGTGGGCATCGGCAATCGAGAGGGTCCGTTTGATCAGTCCGTCGCTGACAAAGACCGGGCGCTTGGCATCGGCGGTGCCGGTTGAACCGAAGATCTCGCGGCACGGTGGCGTCAGGTCATTGATGTCGAGCTCTGGGTTCTGATTGAATATTTCGGCGGTCAGAACGATCTCCATTATGCGCAGGGTATCAGAATCTCCAGACATGGCTGTAACCTTAATTAATCTCCCCCGGAATGCATAAGGCTTCTCATCGTGTGGTGACGATGCAGCCATCGCCTGTTACGATGAGGGTGTGCTCGTGCTGGGAGACGAGGGAACCTGCAATATCGGAGAGGACCGGGTAGGCATGCAGGGTACCGGACCTGACCAGTGCCGGGAGTGCGAGGTCGAGTTTTCGCTCGCCGAGCCAGCGGCGGGAGAACGGCAGTCCCTGGCGGTCGCGGATCTTCTCAAGGATCGTGCGGCCCGCCGGAATGCGGACGGGGCGGTCCGAGATCTGGGAGTAGATCTCCATCCGTGATTTCTCCCCTACGCGACCACACCCCGTTGTTGCGAATGGTTCGATGGCAAAGACCATCCCTTCTTCAATCACGGCCCCCCCTCCCGTACCGATATTGGGGATGGTTGGCGGGCCGTGCTGGAGGTACTGGCCCAGCCCGTGGCCGGTGAGGTTGGCGATCGGGCGGTACCCCCGGCTCTCGATCTCTTTCTGGACAGCGGCCCCGAGCGCTCCTGCGTTAACACCAGGCTTTACTGCCCGTATGGCGGCCTCCAGTGCTTCTGAGGAGGCATCGAGGAGCAGGGAGTTGTTCCCGAGGTCAACGGTGGTTGCCGTGTCCGCGATGTACCCGTCGATCTGCACGCCGAGGTCGAGCTTGGCGACGTCACCCTTCCGGAAGACCCGCTCGTCCCCCGGAGCTGCGGTGTCGTGTGCAGCGTCCTCGTTTAAGGAAAGGTTGAGCGGGAATGCAAGGGCTGCTCCCTCGTCTTTCACGCGGGTTTCAATCGACTCGACCAGTTCGAGGTAAGAAACCCCGACACGAATCTCCTTTGCCCCGTCTTTCAGGATCCGTGAGGCAAGGGTGCCTGCCGTGCGGTACTTGTCAAACACATCGTCCTTCACAGGACCAGCTCCTCAGGGTATGTCGTAAAATTGTCAAAGCCCCGTGCGGTGACCGCCCCGATATCTTCGAGCCGGACCCCGCCGGTGCCGGGATAGTAGAGTCCCGGTTCGACCGTGATCACGTTGCCGGCAACGAGCGCTTTACCCGCCGGTCCCACGGTCGGGAGCTCGTGGATCTGCAGACCTACACCGTGCCCGAGGTTGTGGACAAATCCCCGTGTGTCGCTCTCGTACCCCTGCCCGGCAAAAAAATCGACAACGGCCTGGTACACCTCCGCTCCCGTAACTTTTGGTTTGATGAGTGAGATCGCGAGCTGTTTTGCATTGCGCAGGGTATCATACATCTCGCGGATCTCATCCGTCGGTTCACCTTTGACCACCGTGCGGGTCATGTCGGCATAATACCCGCTCGCCTCTTCAACCGGGAAGAGGTCGATGATGATCGGTTCGTCCGCGTGGAGGGGGCCTGTACCGGTCATGTGGGGAATTGCCGTCTCCTTTCCGCACGAGACGATCGTGTCGACCGCGGTGCAGCCACAGGAGAGCAGGTGGCTGTGCATCGTGAACTTCACCTGCTCTGCAGTCAGGGGCGTGCCTTTGCTGTAAAGGATCCCTTTCCTTACGGTAGATTTTTTGATCAGCGCAACGCCGAGCCCGAGCGCAGTCTCGGTCACGTTCTGGACGCGCCGCATTGCCACGATCTCCGCCTTTGTCTTCTTCGCCCGCATGGACATGACCGTCCCGTTGTCAACCAGGACCGTGCAGTACTTTTCGAGTGCACGGGTGAGCCCGGTCGGGAACTGGGGCGGGACGAGGATCTTCTTTCCTGCCTGCCCTGCGATCATCTTCGCGGTTGCCCGGAGGGGGTCTTTCTCCTTTTTCAGGATATCCGGAAGACCCGCCCCGGTCCGGGTCATGACTGCTGCCGGTGACTCGCGGGACGCGCGCAGCACCTCCATCTGGGAGATGATGATCGTGCCTTTTTCACCCGGCTTCCTGAAATAGACGAACGGGTCGCTCGTGGTAAACCTCGTCAGGTACCGCATATCGGCGTCACGCGAGGAGGCATACATAACGTAGGCATCCGCCCCGTTCTCCTTTATCGCATCGGAAAGTGGATCCATCTGTCCATACTATATGCGGTGAAACGTCAAGTACTTTTATTCCGGAGGTGACATTGAAGCAATGGACGCAAATGCCAAAGACCAGTTCCGGTGGAAATTCTACCACCTCGCTGTGGAGCTGAATATCATCATCCTGCTTGTCGCCGTATCCGTCCTCATATTTTTTATCCTGCCGGGGCGGCTGGAGAGTTACCGGATTCCTCTCATTGCGGTCATGCTGATCGTTGCCGGTATCCTCTCTCTTGATTTCCGGAAACGGTACACTCAGACAAAGGCATGGCTTCATGAGCAACCGGATAAAAGTGATGATGAGGAAACCGTGGGGTAATACCGCTCGGAACGGGAGGGGAAGCGCATGCTCGAAAAGATGAAGGACGAGATTGAACTGGTCATCCGCCACCTTGAGGTGGCACGTGCCGTGGCTGACCACCAGCCAATCGGGATTATGAAACTCTCCGAGCTGCTTGACCTGCCCTCCCACCGCATACGGTATTCCCTCCACGTGCTGGAGCAGCTGGGCTATATCCGTGCCTCTCCCGATGGTGCCGTGGCGACCACCCGGACCGTTGAACTGTTTGCCCACCAGAACGAGGATCTGGACGAACTTATCCGGATGCTCGAAACGATGAAGCGGGACGAATAGAACGGCGGTTTTTCGTAAGGGAAGAATCTCCTCCGCCTTCACGACCTCATAGTTACCTTTAAAAGTACTCAGAAAGAATCTATTAGGACGCGAAGACGCGTGCCTCCCTAACTCAGTTGGTAGAGTGTCGGACTGTTAATCCGAATGTCACAGGTTCGAGCCCTGTGGGGGGCGTTTAGGGGCCCGTAGCTCAGTCCGGTTAGAGCGCCCGGCTCATAACCGGGCGGTCATGGGTTCGAATCCCTTCGGGCCCACTGCCTGTTTTTGATTCTTTTTCCCACAGGTCGTCGTTTCCGTCGCCCGTCTCCGTGCAGCACGATTTGAAAACCTTTGTATCGGGGGACTTTCATAGGAAGCAACATGAAGTGTCCCGTGTGTGCAATGGACTGCGTGAAGTCCGCAAAGGACATCCTTGCCACGCTGCCCACCATGTTCCTGCCGTGCGCAGAGTGCAGCATGCGGACACTGGACAAGCGCATGCCCCTGCCGTCGCCCGCGTACGGGGAGCCCTGTTCCTGCGGCAAACGGTTCATCGATGAAGTGTTCGCCCACATCTGGGTGGTCATGGTCGAAGAAGGGGACTTGAAAGCGACGGACCCGCTGATCGCGGCGGGATCTCCCCTCATTCACCCCGGGTTTGCGATGGACAGGCCCCCGTTCCTGCCGGAAAAATCCCTTGTCCTCCTCTCCCCGCGGGTAACAAAAAAGACCGCGGAACGTCTCGTGCGTGAGATCCCCGAGCTGCGGGGGGTGGTCAGGACCGGCGATTTTGTCCCGGGGATTGCCACGGCCGGCCTTGACTCGGTCCCGAAGGTGTACGAGCTCCTTGCCGGTTGCGACGTACGGGCAGATGTGTTTCCGCTTGCCACCGGCCCGCTGGTGATGTACAAGCAACAGTCGCTCGTCCATATCGAGTTCCCCCGGGCCGGCTACCCGAAGATCCGGTCCGTGCAGCAGCACGTGGGAACACCCCCGGTGCCATACTTCATCGATGCCTGTTCCGGCGTGGGCACGCTGGGCCTTACTGCCGCATGCCTTGGTGTCCCCCGGGTGGTGATGAACGATGCCTGGTATGCCTCGGCGTTCTGGTCCGCCTTCAATCTTGAAGTGAACCGGGAGTACCTGTCCATCAGCCGCGTGAGGATCTTCGAGCAGCTCCATGACATGGCAAAACACCCGGTGGTCCGGGAACCCGTGAAGATCGCGGAGACCGAAGGGGCGCAGGTCATCGAGGTGTACCAGGGTGATTTCCGTGAACTCGCGTCCGTCCTCCGGCCAGGATCGTCCCCGCTGACGGCCCTTGATATTTTTGAAAAGAAGGACAAGGTTGCGGCCGGGAAGATCCAGAGGGAATGGCAGGAACGGGTTGGTGGCGAGGTGTTTATCCCGTGAACGCCCTCTTTTTGATAGTGATCCAAACAGGCTCGCTTTTTCCTGCGCAGGGTAACAAGCCTTTATTGACCGGTGTACAAAAGTATATGGGGACTAGCCCGGGTGGCTCGGCGTCACTTGTAACCCGAAACCGTCGGTACGCGGGGGGCGAAGTTTGACCGAGGCTGCAACGGCCTTTGGGATCCTGTGCGTTCTGACGTTGAAACCTCGTCCCATGAGGTCGATGGACAGAAATCAAAATTCCGGAGGGAATGGCGATCTGTTGCTGCGGGGACCGGTTCAGGCCCGGAAGGGAGCAGACTTACCGCAGACATCCGGCGCCCATGGGGTAACGGGGCGGAGGATGAATGCTTTGGTGAACAGAGAAACGTACAGTCGACCGAGAACACGTCCCCATTTACGATTACTATGGCAAAAGTGACCATTATCGGTGCAACGGGCAATGTCGGCATGTTTGCCGCCCACGCAATTTCGGATATTCCGCACGTGAATGAGATCCTCCTCTATGGGCGGGAAGGTCGGGAATCGATCCTCCAGGGTATTACCCAGGACCTTGGCGACTCTTTTGCTGCGCGGGGAACCGATACCCGGGTCAACTGGACGACCGACCTGAACGATGGTGTCGGCTCGGATATTTTCATTATCATAGCAGGGGTATCGCGCAAAGCAGGACAGGACCGTCTTGATCTGGCGCTCGAAAATGCACGCATCGTTGCCCCGATTGCCGAAACAATTGGCAGGATTGCACCTGATTCCAAGATATTTGTTGTCACAAACCCTGTCGATGTCATGACCAGCGTTGCCCTGAGATACTCGAAAATGAAACCAAGCCGGGTCTTTGGTCTCGGGACGCACCTGGACTCGATGCGCCTTAAATCCTTAATTGCTTCTTACTTCCATGTCCATGTCAGCGAGGTACATACCCGTATTATCGGGGAACATGGCGACAGTCTCGTGCCGCTCTGGTCTGCAACAACGATTGGGGGTATCAAGATCTCGAACCTGCCGGAATTTGCGCACTTACCGGTCAAGGAGTTCATCGAATCTGTGAAGTGCAGTGGCCACCGGATTATCCAGAACAAAGGCTCTACGATATACGGCCCCGGTGAAGCTATTGCAACTCTCGTACGGACCGTCCTGTCCGACGAAAACCGTATCCTGACCGTGTCTGCATTCATCCATGAGGAAGTGCATAGTATCGGTAATGTCTGCATCGGGGTACCAGCCCGCATCAACCATGACGGCATCTTCCCGATCACCATCAGGCTTGATGAGTCGGAAGTGATCGCGTTCCGCGAATCCGTAGAAAAGATCCGTAACAGTACCGATGCGGTAATCAAGGCGCTGGAAAAAGAACGGCAGCAGTAATCCGGATCGGATAAGAAAATCTGAAAGAATCAGAAAAAAGAAACGGCCTGACAGGATTTATGTCAGGGTCACTTCTACAATCTCTGCCCGCTCGACACCGGGTATTGCACCGATTGTCTTTTCGAGCGTATCCGTCTCGCCACCGGCATCGTTGACGATGGCGGCGAACTTGATCGCCTTGAGGCCAAAGCCGATTGGCTCTTCCTGGATATCCTGAATGCCGGGCAATTTCTCTTTGAGTGCTGATTTCAGCTGCTCGAGGTTCACCTCAGGTGACTCGGGCATGACCCTCATGATGACTGCGACACTTCCCATGTTTTACGGTCCCCCGAATCCGCACTTGGGGCAGGTATAGGGGATACTCTGCTCACGGCACCGGTAGCACCGGCTGATCTCAACACCGCACGCGGGGCAACCGAATTCCGTTGCGCCCTCATCTGCAAGCGGAGCGTTGCAGGACGTACACTTTTTATCTGTCATTTGGCTCCTCCAAGGATTCCTATAGTATCTCTTTTGGTACCTTTAAAAGGTTGTACTGATGCGCGTGCCCGGGACCGGGTCGCCATGGAGGTATCCGGCAAGAAATTCCGGGCGCGACCCGTTGAGAATAAAGGTATCCACCTTTTTTTCAAGGACGTAAGGGATCAGCAACGGGTCAACGACATCTGTCTCACTAGGGGCAGTCACCTGTTTTTTTAAGATGGCTCCATCGCGTATGCCGTCCACGGATTTGAGGAGAAGGAGGTCGAGGTGCAGTTCCGCTGCCACCCATGCCGCAATGGTATCGGAGGTGACATCCCACGAGTGGGGGAGGGGGTCCCGCTCCCGCAGGGTGCGGCCCGGGAGAACGATAACGGTCTGGTCAGGAACCGCGAGCTGGTCTGTGACGGGAAGTCCGAAAGAGGCAACATACCGGCCATACATGTCCATTGCCACGATCGCTTCCCAGTGTGCGGTCTCATCGTCAAGCCCGGCCTGCCGCACGGCATTGGCAAAGGGACCCCCTCCGGGGACGATGAGCAGGGGGCGATCGGATGACCTGAGGAGCGGGACGATGTCAGGCACGCTGCTGTACAGGCTCCCCCCGAGTTTCACTACAAGGGGAGTACAACATGGTCCTGGGGAGTCATGTTTTTTCATGATCATATCATTATGAAAATATTTCATATATTATATACAGTACGGGAACAAACATTTTTTCCATGCAAAGGCTCCCGGTCCTGGTCGTCCTCCTGGTACTCGTTGTGGTGCATACGGGGGCGGCTTCCCCGGTACGGATCACCGAGTTCTGCCCGGATCCTTATCTTCATGATGATGCTGACGAGTATATTGTCCTTTCCGGGGAGGGTCCGCTGGACGGGATCGCGGTAACGGACGGGAAGGGCGGGTTCCGGTTCCCGCCCGGTGCGGCCATATACGGGAATCTCACGATTGCCCGGAGCGGGACCGCATTTGCGCAGAGCCACGGGAGGTCCCCGGATTACGAATCGCTGGATACCTCTCCTGACATACCGGATGTGGTCAATGGCAAACCCCTCCGCATGGCCAATACCGGCGACTCGCTTATGCTGTATCAGGACGGGCAGCTCGTCCAGACCATCACGTGGCCCGGTACCGTCAGGGCGCGCGAAGGGCAGGTGCATATCCTCAAAGGCGATGTGTGGGACCCGCGCCCTCTTATGCTCGGGCAGTCACGTTTCGGGCCCGCGGAATTTAAGGATGTGACCGTGACAGCGTTTGTGTCTCCCGACTGTTCAGATGATGTGTTTGCTGCAGTGATTGGCAACGCCTCGCAGGAGATCCTGCTCAATGTCTATGAATTTTCAAGCCCGTCAATGGCAGACTCGCTTGCCCGTGCCCGGGCCCGGGGTGTTGGGGTATTGGTGTTAATTGAAGGTGGGCCGGTGGGGGGAATCGGGGAGGATGAGAAGGCGGCGCTGTGGCAGGTGAACCGGAGCGGTATTCCTGTATACGCGATGGTATCGTCAGAGTCCGCACACGCCCCTTACCGCTACGACCATGCGAAGTACGTGGTGGTTGACCGCAGGGCCGTCCTCGTGGTGAGTGAAAATTTCAAGTACAGCGGGTTTGCTCCGGAGGGGATGACCGGCAACCGTGGGTGGGGCGTTGTCCTGTCAGACCCTGCTACGGCATCCTATTTTGCGACCGTGTTTACCACCGATATGCAGAGTCCTTCGGTCGTGCCCTACTATGGCGAACCGGGCGGGAATGAGACACTGCCAGTGGAAAAACGTGCAACGGAATTTTCTCCGCAGACGTTTGAGGGAGCGGTGATCCGCCCGGTCCTGGCGCCGGATACCAGTAGTGAGGTATCTGATCTGATCCGCTCCGCGACAACCAGCATCGATATTGAGGAAGCGTACATCACGAACGAGACCCGGCTCACGCTGAACCCGTATCTCTCCGAGGCGATCAATGCTTCCCGGCACGGGGTCCGGGTCCGCGTCCTGCTGGACTCATACTGGTATAACGTTGAGGGGAAGAATGACAACGATGAGATGGTCGCCCTGATCAACACCATCGCATCAACGGAACACCTCCCGCTCGAAGCGCGCTGTGCGGATCTCAGGACAAACCAGATCGAGAAGATCCATAACAAGGGGGTGATCGTTGACGGAAAACGGGTCCTTGTCAGTAGCATCAACTGGAACAGCAATTCCCCCCATTTCAACCGGGAGGCAGGTGTCATAATCGACCATCCCGGGGTTGCCGGATATTTCCTCGCGGTGTTCGAGGACGACTGGGACCCCGCGGTCAGGTCACCGGGAACAGGGACGGACGTTTTGAAGATCGCAGTCGCTGTGCTGGTCATTTTATTGCTGGTGGGGTACTGGTGGTATCGCCGGAAACGGTGAGCCTCTGCTGAGCTCCTGAGAAACCAACCGGAAAACGCGATCGTGAGAAAAGAGTCAGGAATTCAATGGTTCTTTTTTGCGCACTGGCATACATCGCAGAGGTTGATGTCGCTCTCTCCGGTCACTACGGCAAGTGCCCACCTGTCGATCATGAGGTCCATTTCTGTTGAAATCTCGACCTCTCCTGCACCCCGCTTCCTGCTCATGTACTGGGAGACTGCTGCCCGGGTAACGCCAAGCCGTTTTGCCGCATCGCTCTGGCTCAGTCCCTGCTTCTGCACCAGCCGGACGACCATCTCGGCCCTCATAGGCGGCAGGAGGTTCCTGACCATGGTATCGCAGTGCATCAGGGTACAGCAATGTTTCGTCATGCGGATGCTGTCTGGGGCTTCGTTGTCTGGGCAGTCTTGTTCTGGTAGATGATCTGGCGTGCATCGCGGAAGTTGAACTTCTCGATAATGAGTCCGCGCTCCTTAAGTTTCTTCAGGGCATAACGCACGGTCCTTGGAGCGAGGTGGCTTTTCTGGACGAGATCCTTGTGGGTCATCGCACCGCCCGTCTCCAGTATCTGGAATACCGTCCTCGATGAGGGGGGGAGAGTTAACGTTTGCATGGTAATAATGTTAACAGCGTTAACATATCAACCTATCGATCATTTATACTTCTGCTTTTATACAATCTGGTATGCTCTGGCGACAGGAACGCATTGCCCTGGTCCTGCTGGTGGGAGTTGCCGTAACGGTTATCGCAGCTCATGCGGTCATCAGCATGATCGGCAAGCAACCATTTGCCCGGCCGTTCTCGGAAAATTCCATGGATGGCGAGCTGGTGGCCGTGGAAGGGATGGTTGGCCGGGCAACGCTCATAGAGAACGGCGGGCACCTTGCCCTCATAGTAAACAACATCACGCTCTTCGTCCCGGCAACCGCAGCGCAGGACCTAATCGTGCATAAGGGCGATACGATTCTGGCGTATGGGATTGTCCAGACCTATCGCGGAAAGAAGGAGATTGTCATCAGTTCTGCTGAGGATATCTGCATCACAACAATCCCATGATCACGTATCATCTGCCTTTCTCTGAACCCCTCTTCGGATGCGGGCAGAAAAACAGGGATTTATAGTATACCTGGATATCAGCAGGTTTTGCGGTCGTTTATTGTGCGGTTTTTACCGGCACAGCTTTAATCTGCGACAGTGCTTTCTCTGCGGCGTCCCTGACATTTCCGTCAGGATCATTGAGCGCATCAGTCAGGCCGGCAACTGCCCGACAGTCACCAATCGAACCAAGGGCCCATGCCGCTTCTTTCCGCACTCGTTTTTTCCCGTCTTTTAAGAGAACGAGAAGCTGGTCTACCGCCCGCGGGTCTTTGAGTTTCCCGAGACCCCAGGCGGCTCCGGCCCTCAGCCATTTGTCGTCCGATGTCGTTGCATCGAGAAGGGGCTCGAGCGCCCGTATGTCGCCAATCTGCCCGAGTGATTTGGCGGCGAGCCACTGGACGTCCACATACGGATCTTTCAGGGCTTCGATGAGCGGACCGACCGCCTCGGTGTCGCGTTCCGTCCCCAGCATCTCTGCCGCATGCCAGCGGAAATGGAGGGTCTTGTCTTTCAGCAGGGCGATCAGGCCACGGACGCGGCGCTTCCGCTTCTCTTCGATTATCGCCGGATCAGGTTCGATACGTTCAGGTGACTCGTCCGCTGCCGGAAAGGGTATCTCCGCATCCGTCATTCCAGTTCCCCGTAGCCTCCCATTGGGGATACCCTGTCATTAACTTTTTCACTGGTGTTTTTGCCCGGCCATGACAATATTCAGAAATAGATGAACTCGTAAAGAGCCCCTTATTAAAAGAGATTATTCTTTACCTGCTTTTACCGGCTGGATCTCAAGGCTCAGTGAAAAATTTTTCACGGTGTGCGTAAGTGCACCCATGCTGATCACATCGACCCCGCAGGCTGCATACCTGCGGAGCGAGTCCTCAGTAATCCCCCCGGAAATTTCAATGGTGACCCGGTCCCGGAGCGCTTTCCCGTTCAGGACTGCGATGGTCTCCTGAACCTGTGCGGGTGTCATATTGTCGAGCATGATGATGTCTGCACCGGCATCTGCGGCATTCACTGCGTCCTCGGCAGACTCGACTTCGACTTCAATCTTTTTGTACGCTGAATGGTCCCGGGCCGCACGCAGGGCTTCATCCAGCGGCACGAGGGCGAGGTGGTTGTCCTTGATCAGGATGCCGTCGCTCAGGTTCATGCGGTGGGGGTCGCCGCCCCCGATCTGCACGGCCTTCTTGTCGAGCCTGCGGAACCCGGGGCTGGTTTTGCGGGTCCCCGCCACCCGGCAGGAGGCATTTTCTGCCCGGACGATCGCCACCATCTTCGCGGTCCGGGTGGCGATGCCGCTCATTCTGCCGAGGATATTGAGGGCGGTCCGTTCCACGAGGAGGACCTTCTTGGCCCTGCCGGTAAGTGAAAGGACCACGTCTCCGCTCTTCACGGTATCTCCGTCGTTTTTCCGGAAGGTAATGGTGACACCGAAATGGGTGAAGAGTGCGACTGCTTCTTCGACACCGGCAAGGATCCCGTCCTGCTCAGTCCGGATCACTGCAGTGCAGTGGACGTCGGGGATGATCGCATCGGAGGTGACATCGCCAGCAGGAGTATCTTCTTTGAGATATTGCAACAGTTCGTCAAGGTCTGTCACACGTATTCCCCCGATTGGCCCTCATGTCCCGACAATGATCGGGTCTTCTATCTCTTCCAGCAGCGAGAGGACGGAGAGGGCGGCAAGGTAACTGGTTGCAGGATTGTCCGGGCTGGGCATGTTGGTCACGCGGATATAGGTCTCACCAAAATCGCCTTCGATAAAGAGCTCGTGCACGTTCTGGTCTACTGCCGGGTCGACAATGAGCTCGACATCGGTGTCCATCCCTGCTGCGAGGCTCATCGCAACAGACACATTCACATTCTTGGGGTAAGACTTGATGCACTCGTTGGCCTTGCCGAAAAAGATCTGCTTGCGTTCTTTTGCCTCGATGCCAAGTGATGCCGGGCTCTTCGTGGTCCGGAGCAGCAGTTTCTTAATCGTTGAAATCCGGCCGATCTTGAGATTGTCGAGGCCGAAGATCGCGCCGCTTGGGATATAGATCTTCCTGCCGTTCTCCCGTGCTTTCGTACGGATTGTTTCCCTGAATCCCGCATCGGTCAGGGCCCCGACACTCATGACCACCATGTCCTTACGGTGGGAGAGGACTTCGGGGGCGTACCGTTTTACCGCGCTGACCGAGGCCGCTTCGACAACGATGTCGAAGTCGGCATTGATAAAGGAATCAAAATCCTCGTATACGGTTGCGCCCGAGATAGAGGCGATCTCGCCCGCCCGTGCAAAAACCTGGTCGAAAACTGCGGAGATCGTGAAACTCCCGGCATGACGTGCAATGATATGCCCGATATTGCCGCAGCCAAGCAGCCCGATCCTCATCATGGTAAACAGGTTATGGGTGCAATCGGTTAAGTGTTGTGTTCGGAAATATCTAGTGTACCTGCCGTGAATATAGCATCAGCGAGTAGCATAACCCATGAACCAGAATCCACCTGAAACGATCGAGCGCAAACTCCTGCCCGGCAGAGACCCCGGTTGCGATGGCGTCCCCGCGGGGGGAGTGCTGGCCGCACTCTGCAACAAGCGGGTGTTCATCGAGACCTACGGGTGCCGGTATAACTTTGGGGATTCTGCTAAATTGTCTGAGGTTCTCAAACACCGGGGATGCACGCTGGTGGATTCACCGGACGGGGCCGATGCGGTCATTGTGAACACCTGTACTGTTGTCGGGCCAACAGAACGGAGGATGCTGCGCCGGCTCTCTGCGCTGGGTGACCGTGAACTCTATGTCACCGGCTGTATGCCGGCGGTCCAGCGGGAGGCGATCCTTTCCGTCTGCGATCCCGTCATTATCGCGCCGGGTGCCATCCGGGAATGGTATCGTGACGTCGGGACCGTATCGGGAGGGAGCGTGGGGATTGTCCAGATTGCTCAGGGGTGTAACGGCGCCTGCACATACTGCATCACCCGCTTTGCCCGCGGGCCGTTGCGCAGCTTTCCCCAGGTAGAGATCCTGCAGCAGGTCCGGGCTTTTGCCGCTGCCGGAACAGTGGAGATCCAGTTCACTGCGCAGGATGTGAGTTCGTACGGACAGGATACCGGGTATTCGCTTGCCAGCCTGCTCACCCGTGCAGGAGATGTGTCTGGGAATTATCGTATACGGGTCGGTATGATGAACCCGGCAACCGTGATGAAGGACCTCGACGCGATTGTTGACGCCTTTTCCGGGGACAGGATATTCAGGTTCATCCACCTGCCGGTCCAGTCCGGATCAGACGAGGTACTGGAACGGATGGGGAGACGGTATTCCGTGGAAGACTTCTGTGAAATCGTTGCCGCGTTCCGGAAAAGGTTCCCGGATATCACCGTTGCGACCGACATGATCGTTGGTTTCTGCGGTGAAACCGATGAGGACTTCGCGGCCTCGCTCGGCCTCGTCCGCCGTATCCGGCCAAACAAGGTGAATGTGACCCGGTATTCCTGCCGCCCGTTCACCTCCCTGTTAAAAGAGAAAGACTTCCCCGACTCGGTCAAGAAGGACCGGTCGCGGCTCCTGCTTGCCTGTGCCGAAGAAGTGTATGCTGACGTAAACTCGGCATGTCTTGGAAAAGAGGTCCCGTTTATCGTCACCGAAACGGTCAGGAAAGGATCGGTTATGGCCCGCTCTCCCATGTACCAGGGCATTGTCATCAACGAAGACCTGCCGTGCGGATACGAGGGACGAGCCGTCCTTAAAAAGGACCGGAAGTATTTTTTCATCGGGGAACGGGTCTCCTGAATCCCGGATAAAAAAACGAGTGCCGATTTACAGGTGATAATGCCGGTATGCTGCAATACATAGTGCCGCAAGTACCGCGAGCACCAGCATGTACAGCATCATGTTGCCTTCGACGGCAAACCCTGCGAGGCCTCCGTCTTCCTCCTCTTCTTCGGCTTCGCCCGGGGTAATACCGGCAGCCGCATTAAAACGCTCCTCGATACCCATCGGCCCCGTTGCAGCATATGCGGCGAAAGCGCTGATGAGTACGATGAGAGCAATCAGGCAGAAAATGATGAGTCCTTTCTTCTCCTGCAATACATCCTTCATGGATGGTTTTCCCCCAGGATATCGGGCCGGATTTTTCCGATGTATCGCACAACAAGGCCGGTGATGAGTGCCTCGATAACGGCGACACCCATGTTCACGGCCATGATCAGGGTGAGGCCGGCCAGGATTTGGGAGGACGACTGGGTGACCCCCTGGATACCGGAGATGAGGATGATCGCCACCATCATGAGGTTGCCGCAGAAGAGCCCGGCAAAGGTGGCAATCCCCGCCCGGGAAAAGAGGTCCGGGATAAGCCTTCTTATCCCCCGGAAGATGATGTATGCAACGATTACTTCACTCAGGTTTACCAGCACGTTTGCCCCGACAAGCCCCCATCCCCCGTGACCGATCGCCGCGGAGAGGATATTAATGACGAGGACAACAAGGGTGCCAAGGACCGGCCCTGCGAGGATACCGATTAGCGGTGTCAGGTTCAGGTGCACGCCGCCAAAGAGGGGGATATTGATCTGGAATACGGCAAATGCAGCTGCAGTGATGAACGCGGCGATGGTGATCAGTTTCTGGTTATTCCGGCCAGGCGATCGCAGGAACCAGAGCGCTGCCCCGATGCATGCAAGGGCAATGATCCACCAGATCAGCACCCATACGAGCGTGAACGATCCGTCTTCAAGATGAATGTGTGCCATGATGAATCTCTACCCATAAAACCCGTACCGGGTTGTATGTTCATCCATTATTGAGGGGAGCATAAAAACGTAATGAAAAATTTGGGCTCATCCCAAACTTTTCCCGTTTCCATTACCTGCAGACTTCTCCAGCAGCGTGACCAGTTCCGTTCTCGTGAGGGGTTGTTCATTTGAGACCATCCCTATCCCCCGGCAGTATTCGAGCCAGGTCATCACCGTATCCGGCAGTTTCAGCCCCGCCTCTTCGATGAGCGCGGTATCGTAAAAGACTTCCCGCGGGCTACCTTCTGCATAGATGGCGCCGTTCCTGACAAGGCAGACCCTGTCGGCAATACGGGCTGCGAGTTCGAGGTCGTGGGTCGCAATCACCACACTAATGCCAAACCGTCTCTTGAACTCGATGATCAACCGCTCGATCATCGCGCTGTGGACCGGGTCGAGGTCAGATGTAGGTTCGTCCAGCGCTATGATCCGCGGTTTCATGGCGAGGATGCCGGCAATGGAGACCAGTCGTTTCTGCCCCCCGCTCAGGTAGTTGGGCAACTTGTGGACAAGGTCCGCTGCTCCGACCGCTTCGAGCGCTTTCATGGCTTCCGCTTTTGCCTCTTCCGGTGATAATCCCAGGTTCAGTGGCCCGAACATCACATCATCAAGGACCGTGGGGGCAAAGAGCTGGTCTTCCGAGCGCTGGAACACGACTCCTACCTCTTTCCAGAGGTCGGCACGTTCACCCCGGGCAATCGAGCGGCCGTTGATCACGATGTCCCCCTCTGAAGGGAGGAGGAGACCGTTCAGGTGCTCGATCAGCGTGGATTTTCCCGACCCGTTCGGCCCGCACAAGGCGACGATCTCATCTTTCATGACATGGAAACACATCTCGTGGATCCCGACACTCCCGTCGGGATAGATGTGGCTTGCACAGTCAACGTGGATCAGTTCCCGTCCGGGATCGACATGGTTGCAGTGCTGGTGGTTCGGGTCATGGCGCATGATCGTCATTGCTCACCACCCCCCGGCGTGTGGTACCAGCCACATCATCATAATCACGGCAAGGCCGGATATGCAGAGCAGGCCGTATTCTGCAATACGGGGTTTCGGGATGGCGGTATGTGCCGCAAATGTGCCGTTATATCCCCGCGATGTCATCGCTTTCTGGACCCGCTCCGCCTGCTCGAAAGAGCGTATGAAGACGAGGCCGAACACCCCGGCAAAGAGGCCCCCCTGGACGCGAATGGATCGGACGAGGCCCCCGCCCCGGGACCGCACTGCCTTGAGTATGGATGCGGCCATGGCGAGGGTCAGGAACAGGAACCGGTACGCGAGGAGAAAGATCTGGTCGAGCGGGGATGGGAAGATCCGGGAGATCATGGCGGAGAAGTGGGCGTACTTCGTTGTCATCAGGAAGAAGAGCGAGAAGGTGACCGAGATCAGGGCTTTGATGAGCAGGGTGATGACGAGCAGGATGCCCAGGTCTGTGAGCGTGAGGACAAAACCCCCTATTGTAAACGAAAGCACCGGGACCCCCGGCTGGTTCCATGCCATAATCCCCACGAGCGAGAGTACAAAAACAACCGGCATGGCATACCATGCAAGGATCTTTCTCATGGGGAGGCCGGTCATGAAACAGGCGATGAGGATCGCAGCATACATGGCGATGAGGATCACCAGATTGCTGGTAAGCGTGATCATCATGACGATAAGGATAAGCAGGATAAACTTCGTCCACGGGCTCGCCCGGGAGACCGCGGAGTCCTGTCGTTCCCCATATGTCGTGATGAGATCGATGTCAGGGATATGTTCAGAGATCATTGCCGCACTCATGACAGGCCCCCGGTTGCGTTCTTCATTGGTCCCTTCCCCCTTTGTGGTGTTTTACGGTGGCCATGCACCCGTCATCGTGGGTGATCTCACCGCAGATGCCCTGTTGTGGATGGCCCATTGCCCGGCACATGGTGTCGACGGCGTCCCGGGAGATGAAGCTCTCGAAGCGCGACACCTCGCAGCAGGCCTGTTCGTGGGAGAGGCCGTTCCTTACGAATATGAGGCTTAAGATGCGGTGGCGCTTGACGAGGAATCCTGCGTATGTCTTTCCATTGTCGGTAAGGGTGACACCATGGTAAGGTGTATGCAACAGGTACCCGGCGTCTGCAAGCTCCCCGATGGTCTTGGTGATCGTGGAGGGATCGACGCCGAAGTGCGAAGCGATCGCGGTTGTCCGGACGGCACCTCCCTGTTCGGACAGGAACTTGAGGTATTCCACCTTCCTCGGTGTAAGTTCGAGTCCCTCCTCGGCTTTCATGTACGTGGATTTGATGGCATCCAGAATAAAGTTTGGCCTCGCCCCAAATTCTGTCCTGTCCGGGATCATCACCGGATAATGCGGAAAAACCGGAAACGAGTGATTTAATAGCCGCCGCATGAACACTTCTTATCTCCCGGCATATATGTCACGGAACATGGTGAACGATAATGGACGAAATTGAGAAAGGGTTTGAGGCCCTGATGAAGAAGATCGAAAAATCGCACGAGAACGAGAAGGCGTTGACCGTGCAACTGAAAGAGAACGATGCGAATCTCCTGAAAAAGATGGCTGTTTCTTCTTTGTCCGTCGTGAAGATCGTGGGTCTCAACATGCTGAAGATGGGAAAACAGGATACCAAGGGAGAGATCTACGACCCTGCGTATTATCCCCAGAAGATGATCATCCTCGGGAAATCCGAGCCTGTCGCCTTCCGTCCTGACAACCCGTCAAAGACCGTCACCGACCAGTTCTGCGTCCTCTCGTCGGAGGGGGACTTCTTCGAGCTGATGTACAGCTTCGACGGGTTCCTGACCGATTCCTATCTCAACCCGATCGATGCAAGAAAGGCGCTGGATCAGTACGGGTATGATGTCATGTTCATGCTTTACCGGGCAATGAAGGACTATCTCCAGGGAGAAGAGAAACTCCTCGACTCCCTTGAGACCGTGATCGGGTACGTGTTTGCAAAAAAAGCGTGAGTTGAACCGGCAACCGGTATCTCCTTTTTTGCTCTTCTTTCGTTACGTAGTCCTACTGGAAACCTGAATGCGTCGTATCAGGACACGAATCATTCCAGATGCGGGAAGTGGCATTCTTATTAAAAATGCGAAAAACGAAGATGGGCCCGATGTGATTCGAACACATGACCTCCCGGTTATCAGCCGGGCGCACCACCTGGCTATGCTACGGGCCCGATTGTTGCCTGATTTTACCCTAATTACTACTCCATCAGAGTTTTTATAGGTTGTGAATCCACAAGCGAACTACAAACACCTTTAGATAGGGATATGTGTAAAAAAATCACGGTAAGTACACGGAACTGGGATCATGGAACGAAAATATCTCCTCGGGAATGAAGCAATAGCGCATGCCTGCCTGGAATCGGGTGTGGACTTTGTCTGCGGCTACCCCGGCACGCCGTCATCCGAAGTCATCGACACCCTGCGGGCACAGCCGGAACGGTCGTACTATCTCGAATGGTCAGTAAACGAAAAGGTGGCGCTGGAAAACGCCCTCGCCGCGGCCTGGTGCGGGGTCCGCGCACTCTGCACTATGAAGCACGTGGGGCTGAACGTGGCGGCCGATCCGCTGATGACGAGCGCCTATACCGGGGTGACCGGGGGCGTCGTCATCATGAGCGCGGACGACCCCTTCGCCCACAGTTCCCAGAACGAGCAGGACACCCGCTGTTATGCGCATTTTGCGCGGGTGCCATGCCTCGACCCCGGGAGCGTGCAGGAAGCCCATGATATGATCCGGTCGGCATTCGAACTTTCCGAGGAGTTCGGCCTTCTTGTGATCTTCCGGCCCACGACCCGCATCTGCCACTCGAAAGGCGATGTTGAACTGGGGCCTGTTGTTGCAGGCTCGCGCAAAGGCGAGTTCCACAAGGACCCGCGGCAGTATGTGGTGATCCCGGCCCACACCCGCGTCCTCCACAAGAAACTCAACGAAAAGCAGCCGGCGATCCGGAAGCGGCTGGTCGAGAAGGGGTTTAACCGGTACGAAATCCGGGGCAAGATGGCGATCATCGCGAGCGGTATCGCATCGTCCTACGTACAGGAACTCCTGCCTGAAGGGGTCTCCTTCATGAAGATCGGAGCTTACCCCCTCGATGAGGAATGGCTCGGGGAGTTTGTCCGGAAGCACGAGAAGGTACTGGTGATTGAGGAACTTGCTCCGGAGGTCGAGGAGACCGTCCGGCAGGTCGCGGGCGGTGTCCCGGTCTTCGGGAAGAAGAACGGATACGCGCCCTACGAGGGAGAGTTATCCCCGGCTGCCGTTGCAATGATCATGGAGAAGGCAGGATTCCTGAAGAAGAACCCGTTCGTGCCATCCGTGCCGGTCCAGAACCTGCCGGTGCGGCCCCCGATCCTCTGTGCAGGTTGCCTGCACCGCGGGGCATTCTACGCGATCAGGAAAGTGTTCAAGGATGCAATCTACCCAAGCGACATCGGGTGCTATACGCTCGGACTCCAGCTTGGTGTCGTCGATACTACCATATGCATGGGTGCGTCTATAACGGTCGCGAGCGGTATCGCCCATTCCGGCGAGACCCGTGACGTAGTCTGCACGATCGGCGACTCCACGTTCCTGCACACCGGCATACAGGGACTGATGAACGCGGTCTACAACGGGGCAAACATGACCGTGGTCATCCTCGACAACCGGATCACGGCAATGACCGGCCACCAGCCAAACCCGAATACCGGTCTTACCGCATGCGGCGTGGAGACACCCCCTGTCTCACTTGACGCGGTCTGCCGCGCCTGCGGGGTCAGGTTCGTGGAGACCGTAGACTCATACGATCTCACCGATATGGTGAACGTACTTCAGGAGGCGAAGAAACGCACTGGTGTGAAAGTGATCATTGCCAGGCAGATGTGCGTGATCTCCGCCCGTCGCGCCGGTGTAAAGCGTGGGAGGTATACCGTTGACCCCGATGCCTGTACCGGGTGCGGTACCTGTGTGCGGTTCGGCTGCCCCGCAATCGAATTTGCGGACGAAAAAGCCCGGATCAACGAGCTCTGCAGCGGCTGTGCGGTCTGTGCCCAGCTCTGTCCTGTCGGGGCGATCATACGGGAGGGGAAGAAATGACCGGCAGTTACGACATCCTGATTGTCGGTATCGGCGGCCAGGGCACGATCCTTGCATCCAACATCCTCGGGGAGTCCTGCCTCATCGAGGGCCGGCAGGTCAGGGGCGCGGAGACCCACGGCATGGCCCAGCGCGGTGGTTCGGTGGAGAGCCACATCCGCATCGACGGCCAGTACGGCCCCCTCATCACGCCCGGGCAGGCTGACCTGCTCATCTCGTTCGACCTGCTCGAAGCGCTCCGTTATTCCCACTTCCTGAAAAAAGACGGGAAGATTGTCGTGAACCGGCACCTCGTGCTCCCGACATCGGTCTATACCCAGAAGCTTGCGGCCCCCACGGAAGAGGAGATCATTGCTGCGCTGAAGAACCACGCACTCTGTCTCCTCGATGCAGACCGGATCGCAACCGAAGCAGGGAGCCCCCTCTCCCAGAATGTGGTGATGCTCGGGGCGGCATCCAAGTGGATACCCCTCAAACCAGAGACGCTCCTTGAATCGGTGAAACGGCTTGTCCCCAAAAAGACGATCGAGATCAACGCGAAGGCATTCGGGATGGGACGGGCTGCCGGCGGGAAGAACTGAATGAGGAAGAAGCTGGGCGCATTCCGGGAGGACACCCTGTACCAGGGTGATGCGCTCGCACTTCTCCCGAAGATTCCCGAAGGTTCCATTGACCTGATCGTCACCGATCCCCCGTTTGCCATCGACTTCCGGGCCCAGCGGCTCAACTACAACCGGAAAGGGTCGAACGTCATCGAAGGGTATAGGGAAATTCCGGAGGAAGAGTATGGGGAGTTCACCCGTGCGTGGATGGTGGAAGCGGCCCGGGTGCTTGCCCCGACCGGCAGCATGTACCTCTTCTCCGGCTGGAACCGGCTCCGGGATATCCTTGAAGGAATTGATGCAGCAGGGCTGACCACGATCAACCACCTGATCTGGAAATACCAGTTCGGTGTCTTCACGAAGAAGAAGTACGTGACCAGCCATTACCATATTCTCTTCGTGGTGAAGGATCCGAAGCAGTACACCTTCAACAAGATGGATCACTATCCTGAGGACGTCTGGGTGATCAACCGGGAGTACTGGAAGGGCAGGAAGAAGACCCCGACAAAACTCCCCCCGGAACTGGTCAGGAAGATCCTGATGTACTCCAGCAACCCCGACGACCTCGTCCTTGACCCGTTCCTCGGTTCCGGAACGGTGGCCGTCGTGGCGCAGCAGGAAGGCCGGCATTTCCTCGGGTTCGAGATCGTGCCGGACTATCTTGCATTTGCCAACGAGTGCCTCCAAAAACGCTGAATGCAGCGGTAACGATTCACCGGATGTTATGGATCCGGTTCCGAAATGTGCCTTTTTTTGGTCTGAACGCAAAAGGGGGGGTACCCACCCCTTCCGGGATCCCGGGCCGGATCCGGCGCCAGGGATCCCCCCGCCACTGAGGGGAGGGGTACCCACCCCCCTGGGTATGGGAGGGGGGACTACCCCCCGTGTCTGCGAACTCATTTCCGCAGGAAAATTGCCTCTCCGTCTGAAGTTCCGGGAGAACCGCTGCCCGTGTGCGTGCAACCAAGGGGGGGTGGGTACCCCTCCGGAGCATGAGGGGTGGGTAGGGAGACCCCCCTCCGGATTTTAACGTGGGGGCAGGGGGGATCCCTACCACTAAGGGAGGGGTGACTACCCTCCCCCCTCCATGATGCACAAGTGTGTACGTTCTCCGACGGAATGGGGTGGGAAACACCATGCCTGGTTATGGCAAAGGTGTGGGGGGAGGGGGTACCCCCCCTTCCAGTACCAGAAAACAACAAAACGCTGAGGGGGGGAATTGAACCCCCGAGGCACTTTCGCACCACAGGCTTTCCAGGCCTGCGCCCTACCGCTAGACTACCTCAGCAAAAAGTGTATCCTATTTGTTAGCCGGGGCTTTTTTTAATGGTATCTCTTCTTCTGGCCCCGGTCATCAGGTTTTAGCCCGGGTTTACCGAACGGTTTTCGGTCCGAACGCCGCTCCTGCCTTCCCGCTGGACGCGGGCCCTGTATCCCTCCCGTTTTATTCTTGGCTTTCTTCTTATCCGACTTTGGTGGGTAGACCTTGTCAGACTTGGTCCATCCGCGGGGGTAGGTGCCGGGTGCCATGAAGACCGCGGTTGGTGCGATGACGAGCCCGGTGTCACCGGGCTTGAACGAAACGGAGGGCACCAGTGTCTGCCCGAGGCAGACAAACTCCTTCTTCTCCGAAAGGACGGCAACAGTCTGGCCCTTGCCAAACTCCATGCAGCTGACCACGCCGACTCCTGCAAGCGAGGCACCATGGCAGAGCGCATCGATCGCTGCGTCGCGGACAACCACGATCGGCAGCTCCGGGACCGCTGCATCGACGGACACAACCATGGCTTCGAGGGCAGAACGGTCGCCATCGCGGGCAGCGACTGCCGCGTCCTGCACATCGTAGAGTGTGTACATCGACTCTTCGGTGAATGTCCCCGACCGCGTGCGCCGCAGCTCCTGCATATGCCCACCAACGCCCAGTGCGAGCCCCATGTGGTGGCAGAGCGACCGGATATAGGTGCCGGCCTCGCACCGGGCGCGGAAGAGGACGAGGCGGCCGTCAACATCGAGGATCTCGAGCTCCTGGATCTCCCGGATGCGGAGGTTCCGCTTGACCGCGCTCTTCCGGGGCGGGCGCTGGTACAGCCTGCCGGTGAACTCCTCTGCGAGTTTCCCGATCCGTTCCCGGTCAACATCGCCGTGCAGCCGCATCAGGCAGATGTACTCCTTGTCGTGCTGGAGGAGGAGCGGGGCGAGACGGACGGCGTTGCCGAGCATGATGAGCAGCACGCCGGATACGGCAGGGTCGAGTGTGCCCGAGTGACCTACCTGGCACCCGAGCATCTTCCCCACCCATGCAGCAACCTCGTGGCTGGAAGGGCCCCGGGGTTTATCAATAACGATGATCCCCGCCTTGTTCCAGAGGTGGACTGGTTCCTGTCCCTGAAGTGCGGTATGGAGCTCCATATCAGTGTCCTCCCAATCGTGCGAGATAATCATTCAGTGCCTTTAATGATCCCTCGAGCGATCCATCCCCCACAACCGTGGGAACCGTTCCTCCTGCCCGCATGGCTGCGGCGGTGATGTCGCCAATAGCCATCACGAGGAGGCCGCTGCGGGGAGTCCAGCGGGCTTTGGTATAGGACATCGCACTCGTGAACAGGGCCGCGCCGGCCTGCCCGAGATCGAGCGGTTCCCCGGTCGGTTCAAGCCCGTAACACCGGAACTCGTGCACGATCCCCTCCGCTGCCGTGATTGCACCGAGGAGTTTTGGATTGGGCACGTCTGCCCGTGGGATGCCGATGTGTTTTCCCTTGATCCAGTCGCCCAGGTACGGCACGAAGTCCCGCGAATAGAAACCCGGCAGGGTTTCGCATGTGATGTCGTGTTCCTGAAGTTCCTTTGCCGTCTGGGGGCCGATCGCGATTACCCGCGAACGGGAGGTAAGGCGGGGGGCAATGATCTTTGCCGGAAGGGCGCTCGTAAAGAAGATGCAGTCGAACGTTCCGCTCTCTGCCTCTTCGATGAATCGCGCGATCTCGTCCTCATGGATCTCTGAGCGGAGCGGGTGGACGCTGTAGCACGAATGGCCGTACTCGCTGCAGCGCGAGGCATCGCTCTTCTCCTTTCCTTTCAGGCGGGTAACTGCAATCTTCATGGGGATGCTGCTTCGTGATAGTATTCGCGATATGATGATGGTATGCATTTCGGTTGACTTATATCCGCAGTTTCATATATTTAACCAATGATTGAGATCCTGCTTGGCACTATCCTCGGCATAATCCTCGGTACCATCAGCGGGATCATCCCCGGCGTGCATGCAAACACCCTTGCCGGCATCCTCCTGGGCCTTCAGCTCGCCCTCATTGCAGTGCTCGGACCGGTCGCACTTGCGTGCACCCTGTTTGCCGCCCTGATCACGCATACGTTTGTCGATGCGGTCCCCTCGACATTCCTTGGGATTCCTGACGCAGACACCTCCCTTGCCGTCCTGCCGGCACATGCCCTCTGCCTCGAAGGCAATGGCGAGGAAGCAGTGCGGATCGCGGCGCTCGGGAGTGCCTGTGCGATGATCATCGCAGTCCCGCTCTCGATCCTCTGCTTTCTCCTTCTGCCTGCACTCCAGCCCTACTTCGACTGGTGGATCGGCATCCTGCTGATCGCAACGGTGGGCTATATGGTCGCCACGAGCGAGGCGCCCGGCTGGGGACTTGTAATCTTCTTCGTTTCAGGTATTCTCGGGCTGTTTGCCCTGCGGTATGCCTTCCTCGGGTGGCACACCCTTGCGGGAGGCAGCGCGATCCTGATGCCGCTCCTCACCGGGCTCTTCGGGATCTCGGTGCTCCTGACGGCATCGCGGGGGATTGTTCCGGCTCAGCAGTTCCAGGGAATACGGATGGATGACCGGACCATGGTGAAATCATCACTGCTCGGAACGGTTGCCGGTGTTGCCGTAGGATGGCTTCCCGGGCTGTCGACGGCATCGGCCAACGGTGTACTTGCATCTGTTATCGGATATGAGAAGGACCGGCGGGCATACATCCTTGCGACCAATGCAGCAAACACGGCGAACGCGTTCATCGGGCTTGCGGCCCTCTTTGCCCTGTCCCGGATGCGGAACGGGGTGATGGCAGCGCTCTCTGAACTTACCCTCCCCTCTATGAGCGAGCTGATGGTTGCCGGAGTACTTGCCGCGTGCGCAGCGTACGGCATTACGATCTGGTTCTCCCGCTCTGCCTGCCGGATCGGCAACATCGACAGCTTCGCTTTAAACCGGGCGGTGATTTTCTTTGTTGTCATCCTCTGCATAGTTCTCACCGGCCCGTTCGGCCTTGTTGTCCTCGTCCTTGCAACGGCGCTTGGACTCGTGCCCCATTTCATAAACCTGCCGAGGGTTTATTGCATGGGCGCGATCATGGTCCCCGTCATAGTGTATTCTTTTGGTATTGCATGGGTATGACGGGTGTCGGGATACCCCCGTGATATGCGATCTTTATTGCCGCCGGCGTCCATCTTTTTTCATGCAATCCTACTGGTTCGGGGACGTTGACGGGGAGGTATGCACGCCGTTTACCGGTGATGCTGCTGCCCGCGCCCGGCGCATACGCACCCTCCGGGCCACGATGGACGGGTTCATCCCCCTGGCATGGAAGGATGCCGTCGCATGCGGTGTGTGCAGCGACCGTTCCGGGTACTTCTCGGCACTCCGCGATCTCTGTTTTGCTGCTGCCGAGCAGGATATCCGTGAGCAGTATGCGGGCAAGGATACCGAGCTGCTCCAGATGGTGCGGACGCTCGACGGGATGGATGAGATGATCAACCTGCTGTCGGAGCGGGTGGCGGAGTGGCACCAGGTCCGGCACCCGGCCTTCTCCCGCAAGTATCACCGGACACCGGCGCACGTGCTGGTGAAAAGCATCTCCCAGAAACAACGGGGGGCACTCGGGAGGGTTGCCCAGCAGGTTGAGCAGCTGGCAGCAGCGAGGACCGATCTTGCCCGGGAGGTCTCGTCACGGGCAAACCAGGTGATGCCCAATACCAGTGCGCTGATTGGGGGACTGGTCGCTGCCCGGCTCCTGTCCAACGCGGGCGGGCTCCTCCCGCTCTCCCGTCTTCCGGCAAGTGCAATCCAGGTGCTCGGGGCCCGGACCGCCCTCTTTACCCACCTGAGGACAAAGTCCCCCTCCCCCAAGCACGGGATCATCTTCCAGCACCGGCGGGTGCATAATGCGCCAAAGGAACTGCGGGGAAAGGTTGCCCGTGCGCTTGCCGGGAAACTGGCGATTGCCGCCCGGCTCGATTACTTCCGTGGCGTGCTGGTGCCAGAGTTCCTCGACGGCGCACAGGCACGCATCGATCGATTGGGCGCAGGAGATAAACCATGATCCGGATTGGGGATGTACTGGTATCGCAGGGTGAAGGAGGGGTGTACAGCGAACGGATGCTCGCCGGCGCCCGGGTCTGGGACCCGTTCCGGAGCAAGCTTGCGGCGCTCTATTACGCGGGCAAAGGGGTGGAACTGACCGCGGATATGCGGGTGCTGTACCTCGGTGCGGCGAACGGGACCACGGTCTCGCACGTGGCCGACTACGTGGAGGTGGTCTACGCAGTCGAGTTTGCCCCAAGGCCGATGCAGGACCTGCTGGAAGTGGCACGCCGGCGAAAGAATCTCGTGCCGATCATGGCGGACGCGTCGCGGCCGGAGCAGTATGCCCCGCTTGTCGAAGGAGTTGACCTGCTCTACCAGGATGTGGCACAGCCGGACCAAGCGGCAATCCTCGCGAGGAACTGCGCATTCCTCCGGCCGGGAGGGCATGCGATTCTCATGCTCAAGACCCGGAGCGTGGATATCCGTAAGACTCCTGAAGAGGTGTTCCACGATACGATCGCAGACCTCGCAACAGCCGGGCTTGAGGTTGTGGAGAGTGTCTGGCTCTCCCCGTACCACAAGGACCATGCGGCCATTGTCTGCACAAAACCTGGAAGGGTGATGAGTCATGAGTAATGGCGTCCGGATGTACTCGGCCGGGCCGCTCTCGGTCATTGCCCTGATCCTTCTTATCGGGCTGGTCATTCTCATGATCCCGCTCCTCTTCCTCGGGCTCGTGGGTGTGGCATTCACCCGTCTCGGGTTCTCGTGGATCGCGGCGCTTGCCGTAGTCCTGTTGATGCTGTTTGGGAGTTTCGTGAATATTCCCCTGTACCGGATCAGGCGTGATATGATCCGGGTCGATAATGCGGCACTGCCATTTGCGGATGCAGCGAACCCTTTTGCACACCAGTCGGCTTGGGAGACCGTGGTCTCGCTTAACCTCGGAGGGGCACTGATCCCCGTTGCAGTATCGGTTTACCTGCTCTATCGTGCGACCTCCGTTCTGGGTATGGCAATCCTCCAGCCCGTTGCAATCGGTATCGTTATCGTTGCCGTTGTTGCGTGGCTGGCCACGCGTTCGATACCCGGTTACGGCCTCCGTGCGCCCCTGTTTATCCCCGGGCTTGTCGCGATTCTCTGCGGGCTCCTGCTGGCCGGTGGGGCAGGGCTTTCTGCGGGAGTGACGGCATTTGTGGCTGGTACTGCGGGTACGCTGATAGGTGCGGGTATCGCACAGATCCCCCGTATCCGGGATATGGAAATACCCGAGGTCAGCATTGGCGGTTCGGGGATGTTCGGTGCGATATTCCTTGCATGTATCCTTTCAGCCCTTATTGCATGATGCGAATTTCCGAGGGTTATGCCTGTCGGTATCAATGCAGGAATCACCGTAATACAAAACTCTGCGAAAAGAAGTAGCCCGGAGCAGATTCGAACTGCTGTCGGGGGATCCAGAGTCCCCCATGATTGACCGCTACACTACCGGGCTATGTGACCCATATTTTTTGCCGCTGTTGCTTAATTAAGGTGACGGACAAACGCCGCCCCAACCCAATTGGATTATGGTTATACGGACTTTGCCCGGTCACAGCCCTGGCAGGCCCTGCAGACCTCTTTCACTGGCCGGATACGCTTGCCCCGGTCGCAGAACGGTTCGATGTCGTGCATGTCGCGGATGAAATAGATATGGGGGATGAGCGAGATGTGGGTGTAGGTCCCGCACGGGACGCCAAGCTGGTCAGCTATGGATTTCTGGAGCTGGACGAGGGCGTACATGTTTGCACCGGCAGCCGTCAGCATGTCATTCGATCTGAAGATCACCCGCATGCCCAGTTTCCCGTCCCGCAGCACGCACTGGACAAGCTGGAGGCAGGGGCAATCATCGAGTTTTTCATCGATGACCGGGTTCCACGTGATCGCGATCGCCCGCCGCGACACTGATGACGAGCGGAGTTTTTCCACGATGTACGCGATCTGGTCGACATGAACCGGTTGCCCATCGACGGAGAGCCGTTCGCCCCAGTCGAAGAGCCGGCCGTGGTAGTCATACTCAAATGAGGCATGCGAGCCGTTCAGCAGGTCCTTTGCGTACTGCTCCACGAACTTCTGCTGGAACCGGGAGTGCGGGCTCACCATCGGTTCTGCAAGGGGGGTATCAACCTGCATGGCAATCTCTTCGAATTCGACGGTTGCTTCGGCATCTTCCGTGGTGAGCACCCAGCCTTTCTCCAGGATCATCTGGATGACCTGCTCGTGTGCCTTCCCGATGCTTGGTGCACGGATCACTCTCATATCCAAGTATTTGTTATAACAGATTGTATAACTGTTGAAATGTGGTCATGAACCTGAATCTATAGCAGGTTCATAAACCTACTACTTGGAATGTTGGGTTACTTAGAATGCTGAGATTGAGCAATGCGATATATGTGGAATGTGACAAAGTATGGATCGATAACGGTCCAATGGCTCTGTCCATTCAAATAGGCAAATCCCAATAAAAGCAATGCTTAAAAAACCAATGCGTAAGTATGTACAGTAATGTGTATAATAGTATTACAGAATATTATAGGGTCATGCGCGTGATATATACCGGTGGCATAGCAGGTATTGCAGTGCTTCATGTGTGAAAAGGGGTTGAATGCAGGACAAAAAACCCGGATTGAGGGCTCAGAATTGGAAAACAGCGCTTTTTCATGCCCCGATTACCCTGTAAAAACAACCACAAAGGATATATTGGCACTTTTACAAATACTGTTTCATATTCCGTCTAAACGGAGTATGGGGCTCGCAGAATCGTTATTCGGCATTTGTCGAACGCGGTTCTCGGCTTGCAATGTATGATGTAAACTTTGGAGGAATTGAACACATGACTAAGCGATTATCTATTGCACTCGTTGCAGTCGCTCTGTTCGTACTTCTTGCAGTTATGCCGGTCTCGGCAGTAACTTCAACCAACGCGAACGGAACGATTATTCAAGCTGGTGCAACCGTATTTATCGGTGAGGACAGTCTCAACCTGACTCACGCACTGAACTCAGTACAAACCAACTATGGGCTTGATAATGCCCCGGTGTTAAAGTCCATTGGCTGGTGGGCATCGGCAGCAGGGCTGACGACCTCATCACCGACCAAGACCCTCGTTCTTGACAACACGTACAAGGACTTCGAGGTCGCTGACACGGACTTTGTAGGGTACACCGGAAACTGGTATGTGCTCGCAGCAGATGGCAAGACTCCGTCCGACAACGCGCTGTTCAACGTCCAGGACCCGACCCTTTCAGTCGCCGTCTGGGACTGGGTACAGTCCAAGGATGTAACCGGTCTGCAGGTCCCGCAGGGTCAGCACCTGACCGTTCAGGTCAACACCAACATGCACCCGGCAACGCTGGCTTCCCAGAGGAACAACACGATCTCGTCCCTTGTCGATGGTGTCGCGGATTCCACGAGCGGTAGTGGTTATATGCCTGACGGCTCCTCTTCCAGCTGGAACAAGAACTCCACGGGTTATGCCAACGCTTCGTATTCTGAATTAATTTCAGGTAATATGTACAAAGTATACAACGGTACTGTCTTCAACAAGATGACTTACGGTTGGAACTTTACTACCTCATACTATGCGTACTACTATAACGCATCTACCGTAGGACCCGACAGCGAAAACTATCCGTTCACCGCTGGGAACTACACGGCAGACGACGATGGTATAGTAATGATGAGTACAACCGATTGGACTGCTTATCTGCATACTGGTGCAGCACCCGTAAACGGCCCCACCGCAACTGACGGATACATCACCATCAAGGTGAAGGACGAGGCAGGTGCCACGTACAGCAGCTTGATCGTTGGTGCGCAGGATGGACTGTACAATGCAACCAGCATTACCAAGCAGTTTGTCAACCAACAGCCATGGAGATTCGGGGACAAGGACAACTACTGGGTTACCGATGCAGTCGACAACAACGGCCAGTACAGTTACCCGGTTGGCACTTACAGCATCTGGGCAGAATCCCTGCTCAACAGCATGAAGGACAACTACAAGAACGCAGGCGCTGACTACACCGGCAAGACAATCTCGGCAACCGGTACCGTTAGTCTCGTCTCTGACACGGTCAAGATCGAGGCCAACAAGGACTCAGTCGTCCGTTCCAAGGCGTTCTCCGTGACGGTCACCGGTAAGCCATCTACCGACTACTACATGTGGGTCAAGGGTACCAGTGCAATGACCGGCGGCTATGATGACATGCCCCCGCAGGTCGTCAACAACCAGGCTGACGTCAACTTCGATGATGCAGTATTAGCATCTCAGGGTACGCACACGTATGGTGACTACGCCTACGAGAATGGCGCAACTAAGACCATCTGGGACGATGTTGCAAGGAACAAGACCACCGTTAATTCCTATAACAGGACCCGGTATTACGCATACATCAAGACCTCGAACTCAGGGACACGGACTGTAGAATGGACCACCAACAACTGGACCAAGGCACAGAAGTACACGATCCGTGTTGAAAACCTCTTCGGTACCGCCTACAAGAGCGACGAAGTTGATATCAACGTCGAAAAGGGCGCAGTCACCATCGTGGCAGCAGGCGACCAGTCCTACTACCTCGGCGAAGAGATCAAGTTCTCCGGTACCAACACCGAGACCTACAAGACCTACCTGTTCATGATCGCACCGAACCTTCCCGAAGACGGTGCAATGATTGATCCCGCGGATAAGGACCCGAGGAACGCAGGATCCCTGGACCCCGGTGTCGCCACCAACGTGAAGGCAGACTTCAAGGAAGTCGAAGTCAACGGTGACAACACCTGGTCATGGAAGTGGGGAACCGCCAGTTTCGCACTCGATTCAGGCACCTACACGGTCTACGCAGTGAGCCAGCCGTACAACAAGAAGAACCTTGCAAATGCGGCATACGGCACTGTTTCCGTTATCCTCAAGAAGCCTTTCGTCTCCGCGACCGCATCCCAGTCCACGGTTGCCAAGGGTGACAGGATCTACATTTCAGGTACCGCACAGGGTGACCCATCAAGTGTCCAGATCTGGATCATGGGTAAGAACTATGCAGTCCTGAAGTCTGCATCCGTCAACTCCGACGCCTCGTTCAAGTACGAAGTCAAGCAGGAAGACACCAAGACTCTTTCAAGCGGCCAGTACTTCGTGGTTGTCCAGCACCCGATGCAGAACGGCGAATTCGATGTCGCTCTCCACGCACTTGACACCACGCCAAACCCGGGCTACGTCTACAACAAGCAGCTCATCAACAGCGGCGACACGACATCCACAACTACGATCTTCAAGCTCCTCGGACAAAACAGCCTCCAGGGCTCCGATGCAGCTGAAGCACTTGCACAGGGCATCAACGACGCAAACGTCGACGATACCTACACCAAGCTCCAGTTCCTTATCGAGGAACCCCAAATCAACGTCGATGCAGTT
>Ga0265297_10000706_pt1 | contig 92944 bp, 98 predicted proteins | sample Munlanlwell13791_FD_192502 | JGI IMG/M metagenome (GOLD analysis project Ga0265297, IMG submission 192502) | Leachate microbial communities from a municipal landfill in Southern Ontario, Canada - Leachate well 137-91 | ecosystem: Engineered > Solid waste > Landfill > Unclassified | place... | reverse complement strand
AATGTTCAAGCAGAAGTATCATCAATCGGTTCGGCAGAAAACATCAAGTATCAAGCAGTCATCTCATGGGAAACAGATGAACCGTCAACCAGCCAAGTTAAATACTCTGCCGGCATCTCCGGTGACTTCTCTGAAACTACCAAAGAGGACTTATCTCTGAACTCCACTCATGTTGTCATTATCCCCGACTTAAAACCAAACTCCGCTTACCACTTTATGATTGAATCCAAAGATAGGGCAGGTAATGCCGGTGTATCGGAAGACACCTCCTTAATTACTCCACCAAAAGAAAAATCACTTCTTTCAGTCATTCTTAAATCTCTCGAAGATACTTTCTCTTGGGTTGGAAGGTTAAGAGAGAAGTGGCTGAAGAACTAGATCAAATTTTCTTGGGAGATTTGATTTGATTGAGCAATAAAAAAGCGGCCGATGAGGCCGTTTTGTGCTCGATTCGTTCACCGTTTGCCGAAGAGCCCTCGGCTACCACCGCGCTTCGCTCGCCGACCGGTTTTGCGTTTCGCTTCTGGACCGGCTGCGTTCAAGTTAGCCTTGTGCTCTTTCGACCAAGCAGGCCAGATTGCTAGCCCGGTAACGATCCAACTAGCCCCAAGAATGTTCTGCGCCAAGGCGCTGCCCTTGGCGATGAATAGATAGAGATGGCAGGATATTAACATCAGTCCGACCATACCTAGGAGTCCTGACAACCTGAACCCCTCGTTCTTGAAGCGGATGATGGTGCCGACAACCACGCCCAGCAGTGTCGACACCAACCAGACCCAACTCGGTACCGATTGCATTGCAAAACCCCTTCCGGAAGGTAATCTGTCGGATTATTTATAGCACAAAAGTAAATACTATTCAATCATATTAGTTTTTTTAGCACGCGCAGTTTTGCGCTGCGGGAACGGGGATTCTGCCTGATTTCCTCCCCCTCAGCCTCGATCGGTTTCTTGGTTAGTACTTTATAACAAGATTCCGATAGTTTTGCCGAAGGCGAACTCAAAGCGTTAAAAGCGCCCTCCGATGAAAAGATTTGGTGCTTATATTGATCACTATATTTTTCTTCTAAATCTCGAAAAGCGTGTTTAACAATTCTATCTTCTAAAGAATGGAAGGAAATTATTAGCAGTCGCCCATCCCCTGCTAGAAATTCTGCTGCGGTTGGGATAAATTCTTTTAAGATATTTAGTTCGTTATTGGTCTCAATCCGCAAAGCTTGAAAAACTCGAGTTGCCGGATGAATTTTGTACTTATTTTTATAATTTGCCGGAAACGATGACTCGACAATTTTTACTAACTGATTTGTGGTCTCAATTTTTCTCTCTTTACGGGTCAAAACAATATTCTTGGCAATTTTTCGGCTATTTCTTTCTTCACCGTAGTCATAAAAAATTCCGGCCAAATCTTCTTCTGGATAATTATTTATTATCTCCGCCGCAGATTCTTTAGCCGATTGATTCATCCGCATATCGAGAGGCGCGTCTTCCTGAAAGGAAAAACCGCGCGCCTTATTATCAAGCTGATAACTTGAAACTCCAAGATCTAATAAAATAGCATCAACTTTATTAATCTTTTTGCTTTGTAGGATTTCTGGCAAATTTGAAAAATTATCATGAACAAATTCAATCCGGTCGGCAAATACGCCTAGGTTTTTTTTCGCAGCAAAAATTGCTTCCAGGTCTTGGTCAATCCCGATCACTTTCATCTGTGATTTCTCTAATAGGGTCTTGGTATGTCCACCCCCGCCAAGAGTTCCATCGACAAAAATGCCGGTTTTTGACGGCAAATAATCCAAAACTTCCTTCAATAAGACTGGCTGATGTTTAAATTCCATGGTGCAATATTAGCAGAAAAAGCCAGTATTTGACAGTTTTTTGCCTGCGTGATACTATCTAATTAATGATTATAGCTTCACAAAACTGGTATTTCTTTTTTGAGGAACTGACCTAGGCCAGAGTTTTTGTGATATAGCATCAAATAGAAATAGGGAATTCTGGCCGACGAGCCAGTTTTTTTGTTCGCCCAAGGCGAACAACCCCGCGTAGCTCCAAAGGAGCGAAGTGTGGGTTTCTCATTTTGTTTTGTTTCCAGCTGATTTTACGGAATCGGTTGAAATTCAGAATAATCAGAGGGAGGTTTAACCTCATGGTCATAAATGGCGTGGAAGTTCCGGATGCGTTTCTGGCAGTCCAACAGTTGCTTGCCAAGGCTGTTGAAGTTGAAGACACTGCCCATCGAGACCAATGCATCAGACAAGCTGCGATAGTGGCCGAGAAGCGTGGCCTGACAGTTGACTACGTATTACCGAAGGGGGGCGGTCATGGGCGGCTGGGACGTTGATGACAACTGGTAACTACCGCTGCGAGCCGGAGTGGCAAGCAGCAAAGAACAAACCCCTCGTTACGCGGAGTGCAAGACGAGGGGAATTTAATCTTGAAAGTAGTGAACAATTGTGTTAGAATTTATTCATCGCGGGGTCGTAGTTCAGTTGGTTAGAACGCCACACTGTCACTGTGGAGGTCGCCGGTTCGAGTCCGGTCGATCCCGCCAGATAAAGTTTGGAGCTTTTTGCAAGTCCTGTAATGGACAATTTAGATGATAAAAAAGATAAAAGGCCTTCACAGGTCTTTTTTTGTTGCCAAACAAGCGCTATTTAAAACAACTAGTCACCGGTCTCGAACCGTCATTTTACTCATAAAACTGTCAATACTTTGGAACTTTTTCGCCAAAGATATTCCTTGGCCAGTCGTGCTATTGATGAAATTGATTGGATGTGTTAATATATTTAGCATATGATCATAAATAAAAATATTACAACTTGGTCCGGTTATATTCATTTTGTTCTAAACTTCGCTTGCTCAAGAGGATAGGCTTTTTATAAAGTCTAAAAAACCTGTCCTTCTCGGGCAGGTTTTTTTGTTGATGAACGCGTCATCACAGAAGGAGCTGATCACTCTGGTTACCAACACCGATACAGTTATCACTCTGGCAAGAAATCTGGTAGGTAAATCCAAATGGAAGCAAAGAGCTCCAATTGAAGATTTTCCTAATCATCTTGATTGTTCCGGTTTGACGATGTGGGTCTTCGCCCAAATTGGAATATTTCTTCCTAGAGACCCGGCCGGTCAATTTGAATATTGCCGGCAACATGGTCGCATGATAGAGGTTGACGACCTTTCAGTTGGAGATCTTCTTTTTGTTGACTCGCCGTGTAGCAAAAAGAGAGAAGTAATTGGACATGTGTGTCTGATGGTTGCCAGTGACACATTAGTCTGTGCCACTAGAAGTGAGCTTGGTAGAGGAATAATAGAAATTCCCCTATATCAAGTCCTTAAAACCCGTCGTCTCTGTGGAATTGGTAGATTGATTTTCCATCCTAAATAGGATAGAATCCTATTTACACCACCCAGGAAGGAATGATTCACCATGCGTAGCGAAGGACAGATCAAAAGGGAACTGGCAAATGGATTCGACGTCAGAATCTCTATCGCCCAGCATGACGGAACAACTCAGCCACTTCTTAACTTACTGGCTGATGCCGGGTTTGATCGACCCGACACGGAAGCTGTCTGTGCCTCAACGCCTGGCAGAGTAGTTCTCGGCTCCCCCGATGTTGTGGCAACCATCGAGAATTACGAGCGGGTTTGGCAGATTCTGGAACAGATCCATAATAGACCGCATGAGGTGCAAGGCAAACGACTGAAAATCACGCGACAGGACGGGACAGTAATTGATGTTCAGATTAACAAGGCGAACGGAGACGACATGCGAATGGAGTTGGATGCCTTGATCACCGATACGTCGGAACACTTCAGGGTGTTCCTGTCACATTTCTTCATCGGAAACCCAACAGTCGAGTTGCTCGACTAACCAACCACGTTTCAACGAAGTGCCACTTAGCCAGCTTAGTCGCTGGCTTTTTCTTTTTTTAAAACTTTTGTTTTATGTATAATAAATTAGTTTCTATGGAACTGCATAAAATCAGTTAGAATCTGGTCACCCCCGCCAGCAAGAGTTTGGAGCTTTTTGCAAGTCCTGCAAAGGATAATTTAAGCGATAGAAATGATAAAAGGCCTTCACAGGTCTTTTTTGGTTGCCAAACAAGCGCTATTTGAAACGACTAGTCACCGGACTCGAACCATCATTTTACTCGAGAAATCGCCAATACTTTGGAACTTTTTGCTCAATTCCCTGTTTCTACAGGAAATAATAGAGGATACTAAGGTTATGAAAGACATCAACTCTCTTCTAACTGAATTGATTGAATCGTCCGGGGCAACCGTAATAATTTCAAATCCAGATACAATCCCAACTCTGCAAAAAGAAGGTCTCCCGCTGGATCAATCAGCACCAGAAACTCCCGAGGGATATGTGGAAAAACTGTTTGAAATCAAAAAAACCTTGGCTTTGGACGGTATAAAAACAATTCCTTCTTTTCCAAATGTGCCAATTCCAACTATGGGATTGTTATATAATGAAGTAGTCGAATGTGTGTTATTTGGACTCAACGGGGCAGCAATCACGCTAAGCTCGATATTAGTTGAATATGCCTTAAAGCAGGCAATCGTCAGAAAAAAACATAGCGGTCGGTACGACGAAAGCGAGTGGGACAGAATTGAAAATATTGAATTACATCAAGCTATCAAAGAAGCAAAAGAATTAGAACTGTTAGATAGCGACACAGAGCAACAACTTAACGACTTTAGGAATCAAACCCGCAATCCGTACCTCCACTACAATATCAAAAAACTTACTCGGGGTGTCAGAGCGAACAAGGTAAAAAAACTCGATATTAAAACCGGCAAGATAGAGGAAGTACAATTAGACGCCCAAAAAGATCCGGTCTTGTGGCCTTACGCAAAAAAGTTTGTTGATGGTAAAAGTGTGAGCCAAGTCCTTAATTTTGTTTGTCGGATTGTTCGGTTACTATTTGTGGAGGAAAAAGATCAGTCTCATTATTAAACTTTATCATTTTAAAACCGCGTTAATTAGGGCAATTATATGAAAATGAAAAAATTGGAAAATTTGACAAAAGGTGAACTTATTAAGGCAGATCTATATTCTAGGCCGAATGCTATGAATGGAAAATACAGAGCTGGCCAAATTGGATTGGATGATTTATCACATATTAAAGACAGTGATGTTTTCTTTTTAGAAACATTGAAAGTGAGGGCTGATTCAGCTGACAAAATAATCGCCGAAGCTGAAACGCAAGGCAAAGATACGAACGACCCAAATATTATGAAAAAGTTGGGTGAAAAAATAAACGCCTTGGGTAAGCCACTCCACAGAAGCGAATCTGTAATGACTGCAGTTTTTGTTTCTTTGCAATTAATGGCATATTACGGAATTGCCATAGGTATTTGGGGGCTCGTTTTTAAAAAAGCTTTTTAGTATTTGGTATTTATGGTGTTATTGTGGGAATCTTAATTAGTTTTTTGTCTGTCGGCCCCGTAGTTGCTTTTCAGAGAACAAAAGAGCGGATCAGAAATATAGTAGATGTTGTGAGTCTAATGTGGGGGAACTTAGGAATTATTATCGGCGTTATAGGGATAGTCGCTTGGGCAGTAAGATTAGTATTTTTCAAATGAATGAAAATTTGGTGAATGTTCCAGACCCACGTGTCCCGCCAGTAAAATTAGTAGCTCTGGAAGAGGTTATTTTTGTGTACGGCAGACCAGATGTAGGACTAGATTGATGTATACACTTCTATTTAAATTCATTTTGCAGTATTATTAAAATAACGATAAAAAATTGAGAGGGGAAATGAAAACTACTCGAGGTCGTTTATTTTATATAGCTATTATTGTACTCTTTTTGGTTGTATTTGCTTTAGTTGCAACACCGTACAAATCGTTTGCCGCGTCATGGGAACAGGCCGGCACTGACGGTTTTGGCGATGCTAATAATAGTGTCGTAACTCGTCTGACGATTTTTAATGATCAGATTTACGCGACGGTTTCCCCGTTAGTGACAGGTTTTCCTATCACATATCCTGGTGTCAGAATTTACCGTTCCTCGGATGGCAACTCATGGACAAAAGTTAACACCGACGGTTTTGGCAGTGCTGATAATGAAGACGGTGTCAGTATTGTCTATAATAATGCGCTATATACCGGTACGACGAATGACAACGGTTTTCAATTATGGAAAACAACCAATGGTACTGATTACACTCAAATCGGCACCAGCGGTTTCGGCGATACGGATAATGACGGCGTCTTTGGTATGGAGATCTTTAATAATAAGCTTTATCTTAGCGTTGAGGATACCGTTAGCGGCGGAGCCATTTATCGCTTAGATAGCGATACCAGCTGGACACAGGTTAATACCAGCGGTTTTGGCAGTAATAACAACACTAATATCTTCAGTTTGAAAGCATTTGGCGGTAATCTGTACGCCGGTACTGCTAATTCGACGAACGGGGCGCAAGTTTGGCGCTCGGCTGACGGCACGAGTTGGACTCAAGCCAATACCAGCGGTTTTAACGGCGATATAAATAATAATTTTATAAGTACATTCTTTTATTTAGGTGACTATCTTTATGCAGGGACATATAACACCACAACCGGCACGGAAGTATGGCGTAGCAGTAATGGCACCACGTGGGCTCAAGTTAATACCGATGGTTTCGGTAGCGCTGGTACATATTGGTCTGGTGATGTAGTGGCGGTGGTTAATGGCACGATTTATCTTGGTACAGCGAATACCACGGTTGGCGGCCGGATGTATACATCAACCAATGGCACGACCTGGACGCAAGAAGGGTCGGATGGTTTTGGTAGCGCCGCCAATTTTGCGACTTATGCCGTAACTTTTAATGGACGTATCTATATCGGTTTTAGTAACAATGATACTGGTTTGGAAATATGGCGGACGGCGGCGATGGATACTTTATCTATCACAACAATGTTTTTAGGCGATGAAATAGTTGGCGGTTCCTACTCGGTACAATTGCAGACCAGCGCTGGCACTGCCCCGATTACCTATAGTATCACCAGTGGATCATTACCAGATGGACAAACACTTAATTCAACAGGAACAATCTCCGGCACGCCGACAAAAGCAGGCACTTATACCTTTACTGTCAGTGCAACGGATTCAGGCAGCCCGCAACAGTTAGCCAGTCGCCAACTATCGATCAAAGTCGTTGCAGCGCCAACTATTTTGCCGGAAACCGGTGCGAGCGGGTATTCGTATTTGGATTTGGTTAGCAACTTGTTCTAACTTATATTTAAAGGTAAAGTAGGAAGCGATAAATATCGTTTAGGTTTATGTTATGAAAAAATCTTTATTTAAAACAAGAGAATATGTAATAGTTGGCATTATTTTGCTTCTGCTTATTATTGTTGGTGCATTTTACTTTTGGAAATCACAACATAAAGATAAACCGACAATTAATATCACGACTGATTCAACTCCGGTCTCGGCGGCAACAATAACGCCGGTTGATCCGAAAATTAAAGAGTTCGGTCTTGAGATTGATAAATTAAATATTTTAGTACCGGTGATTAAAAATGTCGACGCCAATGATAAACCGGCGTATGAACAAGCGCTTAAAAAAGGTGTGGCCCAATTTGACGGTACGGCTCTGCCGGGGGAGCCGGGTAATATTTTTATTTTTGGTCATTCGAGTGCGGATATAAAAAGTGATTACTCTAAAATCTTTGTCGGATTAAATGACCTTGAAAAAAATGATGAGATTATTCTTTACTATCAAAACAATGAATACAAATATAAAGTGAAAGAGAAAAAAATTGTCAAAGCAACCAATCTTTCCGTCGCGGCCAAGGGAGATAAAGAAATGTTAACATTAATGACCTGCTGGCCGATTGGAACAAAAGCAAAACGACTAATAGTAATAGCCAATCCAATCTAACATTTTGGCTAATTACGATTTAATTAGTGACATTTTGGTTTGAGTTTATTTATCACGTAACGCCAGTCGTACAAAAAGTTCTGACATCGTTCGTTATGTTCCGCCAGATAAAGTTTGGAGCTTTTTGCAAGTCCTGCAAATGATAATATAGATGATAGAAAAGAGAAAAGGCCCTCACAGGTCTTTTTTTGTTGCTAAACAAGCGCTATTTAAAACGACTAGTCTCCGGTCTCGAACCGTGTTTTTTCTCATGAAACCGCCGGAACTGTGGAACTTTCTTGCTAAAAACCCTATTGCCAGAAATTCGATCTCTTCCAATCAAAAAACCGGCTTCTAGAAAGTCGATTTTTTGCCCACCTATTAATTTGTCGGACAGTATTTCCCCGTCATTCGGTTTCCGCATTTTGGACATTTGGTTTGCGCACAAGGAATTCCTCTGGTGTGAGCAACTTTCTCTCCACAATCAGGACAAACACACTGCGCTGTTCCGCCTAATCCCATTCTGCGTCCTTGGCCAGCTCCAGCACCACGACCAGTCATCGGTCCAGCGCCATTTGGTCCTGTTCCATCTAAATTTGGCATAATTTTATCACCTCCTTCCATTTTGATTGCTTTCCCATAAATTAAAGATTTAGCGATTTTTTTATGTGCAGCGTCAATGATTCTTAAAAATGTTATCCGAGAAATTTCCATTTTCTCAGCAGCTTGCTCTTGAGTCATATCTTCCAAGTCAGCAAGTCGAATCGCTTCCACTTCATCCAAACCCAAAATTTCCTCTTGCATTTGTTGCAAAGGGATTCCGGCTGGTTTGAAGTAAGTGGTTTCCGGATAAAAACTTATTCTTCTTTTTTTACATGGTCTTCCGCGCATAATAAAATCCTTTCTATTTCTATTATAGACATATGTTCATATATGTCAATAGATAAAATTAGTTTCTGGAACTTTTAAAAGTGTCTATAAATTAGTCTTTATAGGACAACATAAAATCTAGATAGAGCCTGATCACCATCGCCAAAAAAACTTTAGTAGCCTTTTAGCAATTTTTTGTTTTGCAAAGTTTAAAGATTTGCTAATCTAAAAATCGCCCTATATAGTTAGGGGCGATTTTTAGATTTTCCGGTTTAGATCAGCCCGGAAAGATGCAGAAGGTAGATGACGAAGGCGCTCGAGATTACGAATATTGCCCAGCCAAGAGAAAGTCCGACCGGCGAGCCCCATTCATCCCATTTCTGTCTTCGAGGCTTGAACCAGTAGTCAGGCTCTTCCAAGAGTTTCTTCTGCATTGCTTCTTCGTGAGCTTTATTGAACTCTTTTTTGTCCATAATTGCCCCATGAAGTTAGATTGATAAGACTATCCAGTTCGACCCCCACCAATGGCGGATGGATAGTTGGGGCCCTTGATTTTGCCAGCTGGACTCCTTTAAGTGCTTCAAGGGAAAAGCAGGAGATAAATATCCAACAACTCGAATATAGCTAATGAGATTGATCGAGTCAAATATAATTTTTACATAATTACCAAGATCGAGCCGTTTGATACCGCTTTCCTCCTATTCATATTGACTTTTTGTAGTTAAGGAGTATCTTTTAGATGCAAATATTAACTGACGCAAGGAGTTCAAAGTGTACGAAACAATTGGAATTATTGTATTAGTTGTTCTTGTCCTCTCTCTTCGAGTTATTCAGCAATATCAAAATGGTGTCGTTTTTAGACTCGGCCGCGTCATTGGTGAACGCGGTCCTGGTTGGCGGGTCATTATCCCAATTATCGATCAGATGAGAAAAGTCTCAATGCAAATTGTAACTATGCCGGTACCGTCGCAAAAGATTATCACCAAAGATAACGTCTCGATAGACGTTGCCGCTGTCGCCTACTTCCAAGTAGTCGACGCGACAAAATCCTTAGTTGCGATACAAAATGTTTATTCTGCCGTTAACCAAATTGCTCAAACTACGGTTAGAAATATCGTTGGTCAATTTTCGTTGGATGAAGTGCTGTCAGAAACTGTGAAGATCAATCAGAAAGTAAAAGATATAATCGATACTCACACTGAGACTTGGGGAGTCGCGGTCAGAACTGTCGAAATCAAAGACATCCAGCTTCCCGATACAATGCAGCGGGCAATGGCTAAACAAGCGGAAGCCGAGAGGGAAAAACGAGCAAAAATTATTGCTGCCGAAGGCGAATATTTATCGGCAGATAAACTTGGAAAAGCCGCCGATGTCATTTCTAAACACCCTGTTGCTTTGCAACTGAGGAATTTGCAGGTTCTTTCAGAGATTGCGGTCGAGAAAAATTCAACAATTGTTTTTCCGCAGAATCTTTTTTCTAATATCGAAAGTATTAAAAAATTTGTCGACAGCGAAAAATAGATTAGCACAGATTAGAAAAACGGATCTTTCGGGATTCGTTTTTTGTTACAATGGACATATGAAAATAATTTCATGGAATGTAAACGGTATCCGATCTGCAATAAAACAGGGCTTTTGGGATTGGTTTAATAAAACTAACGCCGACATTGTTTGTTTGCAAGAATTGAAAATCAATTCGGAGGATTTTGATGATCTCGATTTACCGAAAGGCTATTTTATCACAACAAATTTTGCCGACAAAAAAGGTTATTCCAGTCTGGCGGTATTTTCGAAAGTTGTCCCGTTGATCACAAAACTCGGTCTTGGCGATCACCGATTCGATCACGAAGGACGATATCTGGAACTCGATTTTGGTGATTTCATTTTGATCAATATATACCTACCGCATGGCGGCCGACAAAAAGAAAATTTGGAATACAAGTTATCGGCATATCAGAAATTGTTTGTCAGACTCAGACAACTAAAAAACAAAAAAGTAATAATTATCGGTGACTTTAACATTGCTCATACCGAACTCGATTTAGCCCGACCCAAAAACAACAAAAATAACATCATGTTTACGGAAGATGAGAGAAGGCAGCTAGATAAAATTATCAAATTTGGTTTTGTTGATTCGTTCCGGAAATATCATCCGGAAGGCGGACACTACACTTGGTGGCCATGGATTGCGGATTGCCGGAGTCGTAATCTTGGTTGGCGGATAGATTATGCTTTTGTTTCAGAATCCATAAAGAAGGAGATTGCTTGCGCAAGTATATCATCAAATATTTTTGGATCGGATCACGCACCAATTGAATTGAATATTGGAAAATAATTTTTTCTTGACATATTACGACTAAAAAAAGATAATGCTTTTGCCGTCGCAGTATATTCTGGCGAAAGGAGGCATAACCTCCATGGCGGAGCTAAGGTTTGTGGCCAATCAGCCGCACTATTTGCCGACCCTGTGGCTAATGGAAGGCGTCTATCTTCATTGGATAAGTCCAGATGAACAGGTCTACTTCCAGATCGGCTGCCGGATTGGTGACGATAACAGCCCGGTAGCTTTCATGGAGTCGGCAAATCCACGCCTTCTTCTAACGAGTCGAGGCAGCAATCACAGGGAGAAGGATTTCTTCGCTGCCTATAGGGCGGCAGTGATGCTGAATTTGGTTCGCACTTCACCGAATTGGGTGCTCGGAACGGATCTTGTCGAATCCGCCTTTGCTGCCGGCATGCGACGATCTGATCGCCCAAAAACTCCCGGCTACATTACCAGGCAGTCAGAGATGATCATCCGGGCGATCGGCAAATGGAACTACAATGAAATCATGGGCATGGTCATTCCTGATGTGGAGGATGTAGTTTCGTTTCTGATGCGTGAGACCCCAATTACGCTGTCTCATCAGGCGTTTTGGAGAGAGCTCAACCAGAATTTCCTGACACGAGAACAGTATCGTGTTTGTCGCTATGCTCTTGGCAAGATCGAGCGTCCAAATACGAATGGGCCACGGAACTTGACTCTTTTTGGGTCAGATGAGGTTGATGCGCTTCATATTCTAAGGGCTAAAAACACCTAGGTCGTACGCAGAGAATGCGGGCGACCATTTTTTATTAATCGATATATATTTGTAATATAAATAATGAAAACAATAACTGCAACAAAGGAGATATTTTGATTATATTCATAAGCACCGACTAAATCGCCGTGAAATAATCTTGAAAAGGCATGAGTCAGTCCACAACCCGGACAATAGCAATGAGCGAAGATTCCGGTTTCTGGACAGTGATTGCTATACATTAACGGCAAGATAAATCGGTGCCAAATGCAGATATCCCCTTTCTCAGCCCAAAAAGCTGTCGGAATAATTACCAGCGCCAGTGTTATCACACTGAAATTAATCACGACAGCTCTAGGTGAGCCGAAGCTCAAAAATTCAAAAAGGATTTTATTAAATCGTCTTAGTCTACCCACTCGACACCTGGGAAATCATGCTTGGTGGCAATTAGGATAATATCGACAATCCACCAAATTCCACAACCGCCAGCAGTGATGAGCTTAAGAACTCCTAGCCCAACCTGGCCCATCATGAACCGATCAACTCCCAACTGGCCGACTAGAATTGAAAGGACCAACACCAGAACCCAATTTACCTTTTTTGCTCCTCCGGAAGCCGGTTTGGGTGCCGGTGCCTCAACTGGAGCCGCAGCCGGTGCTGCTTCCTTTTTTTCTTCCTTTTCCTCAACTTTTTCTTCTGTTTCTGCCATCTTACTCTCCCTTTTAATTACATTAAATTAACACTATAATTATATCAGTATTTCATTATTTGATGCAACAAGGAGAATAAATGGCCGACTGTATTTTTTGCAAAATTGCAACCGGAGAAATTCCGGCAAATAAGATTCATGAAGACGATGATCTTTTGGCATTTCTCGACATTATGCCGGTTCGTCCGGGGCATATTTTAGTTATTCCGAAGAAACATTTTGCAACTGTTCTAGAAACTCCGGATAATTTATTATCAAAAATGACTACGTTATCAAAGAAAATCGGCAAAAAAATAATCGAAGAACTTGGTGCTGATGGAATTAATATCACAAGTAATACAAATCCGGCCGCAGGCCAAAAAGTATTTCATGCTCACTTTCACATTATTCCCCGACAGGAAAATGACGGGTTACAACCCTGGCCACAAAAAAGTTATAATCCCGGCCAAGCCGAAGACATCGCTGCAAAATTGACGCTTTAATTTAATATGTCATCCCCGTGCATACGGGGATCCACAATAGATATGGCTTATATTTATATTATTTCCAATAAATATAATGGCACTCTGTATGTCGGTGTAACAAGTCATCTAATTCAAAGAATTTATCAGCATAGATGCAAGCTCGTGCCAGGGTTTTCGAAAAAATACGGTCTTGATAAACTCGTCTATTTTGAAGAGTGCCAAGATATCAAGTCAGCCATTATCAGAGAAAAACGGCTAAAAAAATGGAACAGGGCCTGGAAAATAGGACTGATTGAGCGTAATAATCGAAATTGGGATGATCTTTATCCTGAGATAATTAAATAGATTCCCGCCGTTGCGGGAATGACATTTTATGTCAGTTTCTTGATCTCTTCTATCGTGATGTTTTTTGAATTTGCGACGGCCGGCTCGTTGAACGGATCAACGTCTCTTAAAATTGCCGAGTAAAAAGCGACCAACTGCCAAAATGACAACAATTCACCGACGGTTTGGTTGGTAATATCAGGAAGTTCAATAGTCACGTTTGGGATTCCTAGTTTATCAGCCTCGGTTTTAGTCCCGTGATATTCGGCATTTAGTGCCTGTTGGTAGGAAATACCACCGAGTTTTTTAAGTTCTAGCCCCTTCAGTTCAAGGCCTGCTAATTCTTTGGGCACCTCGATTTTTTTACCCGCCTGCATCGCTGGTCGCGAAGCATCTGCGGGTAGGTCATCCCACCAGGTTTTTGAAGTAATAAATGTACCAATGATATTTTTCTTGCCGCCAAAGAATCTTTGGTTTGTGTGATGCTGGCTTTCCGGAGCTTCTGAAAAATAAAAAGTTTGACCCTGACCGTCTTTGCAAACCGATTCGTGCATTAATTGAATTATCAGCGTTCTAAAATTATAAAGAAGCCATGGATATGCGGAAATATATACTTCCAGGTAGCCTTTGTGTTCCAAGTCATAATAATATTTTGCCAGACTGAAAGCTTCTTTTTTATACCCGTATCCGGATTTGATCCCTTCAAGAATCTGCCCAACTTTAACACCGCAAAGCATGGCTGGAAATAGTCCGGCAGCAGTTGCCCCGCTGTAGCGACCGGAGATATTTGGATGTTCGACAGTCTGCCAGTCCAACTTTTTGGCAATTTGGCGCAATGTCCCATCTTCGCCTTCAGTGACAACAATTACTTTGTAATGAATAAATTCCATTAAGGCTTCGATTACCCCCAGAGTGTTGCCGGATTTTGAAATGGCAACCACAACCGTACTGGCCGGAGGGCAACTTCTTTTGACTTTTCGCAGCAGCGCTGGATCCATTGAATTGACAATAAAAGTATCTTTCGAACAACAAATCGAGTAAGCGTTAAAACTGGAAATTGATCCGCCATTGCCGATTATCACAACATTCTTAAACGCGAAATCAACCTTATCCATCTCTCGCTGAAGATACGAGAGATCTTCATTGTAATCAAAATACTGCGACCAATCGTCGGGAACATTATCATAAATTTTGAGATCATAAAATTTCATCCCGCTCCTTTTTCTTTATTTTAGTCTAAAATTTGCCTTGAGTAAACCGTCAAAGTTTGCTAGTCTAAATAATAGTTTTGCGGGTATGGTTCAGTGGTAGAATACGTCCTTCCCAAGGATGAGATACGGGTTCGATTCCCGTTACCCGCTCCAGCCGGAGTAACTCAGTTGGCAGAGTAGCTGTTTCGTAAACAGCAAGTCGCGGGTTCGATCCCCGCCTCCGGCTCCAATAGATCTTTCCTGTCTTTTTTAATTAACTAGAGTTCCGACTATAGAAAATTGTGACAATATTGATTGAGAATGAACATCGGAAAAATTTGCAGTAACATCCTGGCCGGCATTACAGCCGCGATGGGTGCCATTAATGAATAAATCCGAAACATCATAAACTTTACTATTGACGGCTATATATGACGGTTGTCCATTTTTGCCGTTATATTTTGACAGCTCAGAAACAGTGAAGGTTTTTGTTTGAATATTGTCGGCAGAATTGTTTAAGTCGGTATTAGCGGAGTTATTGCTATTGTCATCAGAAATAGTATTGCCGGTGTCGGAGTTTGTTTTTTCCTGATAAAAATATTGCAAGTAATTGAAATATCCAATAAAAGCGACAAAAAATAGGACTAAAAATATTTTTGTAAACCAGTTCCATATTTGCCAGCGTTTAAAAGCTAAGTGAATTGCGTACCAGGTGTGGATTGTAAAAGCGGCGATTGTAACTGGAGGCAAAATTTTGTTGTGTATATCAATCGCCAAAGAATTGGTGATGATCCCTCTCGTCATTCCGTAGCCGGATATGAAAAAAAGAAGCATGGAAATAAACAGAACCCAGGCAAAAAACCGATCAAGCTTAAAGAACTTCAATTTTCCTCCTTTACTATTCAATGCAACAGTCAACAACTTTTTTAACTAAATCTTTAAACTTGGCGAGTGCACCGGATTTAGTCTTGTCTTTATTATCCAATGATTTTGCTGATATTTTGCTGATATTCTTGGTTGGAATAGCTTTTAAATTAACGCCCCAGAATAAGGAATACAGTTCATAGGCTTTTTCGAACAACTCGTAAGCTTCTTTCTTGTGTCCGCGGCCGAGTTCCTTGGTTCCGACTTCCATTACTCGCATTGATGAAGCGAGCAAATGTTTGGAAATGCACCAAACTTCGCCTTCGACCTTATCATCCACTAACTTTTTTAATAGAGATTTTCGAATTTCACGCACGCCAGCCAAAAGATCATAATATTTTTTATCCTCGGTTTTCTCGGCGGTAAAAAAGAAATGTTCTTCAATTGATACCAAATTCATTATTGCAATCGACAAATCTTCATCAGCAGATAAATCAAGCTTGTGGTCCTTCTTTAATTTATCAAAGTTATTAATTAGATCATTTACATCATTTGAATTTATTTTTGCCATAATAATTATCTAATTATTTATTAGATCCTTCGACTCCCTTTTGACAAGCTCATGGTCGCTCGGGATGGTCATTCCAATCTAGGTTAAATGTTTTGTTTGGTCAGCAAGTAGAATATGCCGCTCACAATAATTAAAGCCACTATAGGAATGATCACTTTCTCCATTGGAAAATGGGCATGTCCGCCATTTTTCTTTTTCATCCAACTGTACAGGATTACCGACAAAGTGAAAATAACACTTCCGGCAATTATGCCGACTAAAAACTTATCGATTAGCCAGACCTTGTTTGCCGGATGGCCGATTATATCATAGTAATAGAGAGGCAAAACAGTTGCTGCATAATAAGTGATGGCGGTTAAGAAATCTCGGCCCCAAAAACGGATTTTTCTATTTTCAAGAAATCTAATGCTGTAATAAATTATCGTAATCAAAAGAGCGCCAATCCAAACACCGCTGACCGTATCATCAACTTTCAGCCAGCGAGAGAGACCCAAACCTCCAATTATTGCGACGGTGCAAATTTGGCACATTGCAGATAAAACAAAAATTAAAAATCAAATCTTAAATATTGGCAAAAAACCAATCTATTTTCGGCTTTCAAAAAAACTTTTAATGTCTGTTTCGCCGACGTAGCTCTTCTTGTTCGCCGAGTCATAGAGAAAAGGTACTCCTACTGAGTCGTCTGAGAGTCCTAATTCTTTAGTGGCTGTGGACAATTCAGCCGAATTGCCTTTATTATACCAAATCTCTTTGAGGTTGAATTTTACTTTTACATTTCCAATCCAAGAATCAACATCCGCTTGTTTAACCGGAGTAGATTTTGGAAGATAACCGTTTTCAAGAAGCCACTTTTCTGTATTAGCACAATGGGAGCAACCATCTCCGTAGTAAAGAGTTGCAATTGCGCCGGGCATAATAATATCACCATCTACAATTTTTCCGTTATTCTCAGAATTTGTGCCGGTAGTCGCTGTATTGTTGTCTGCTGTGCTTTCTTTGGCGTTTCCCCTAAACATAAAATAGCCGGCTGTGCCGATAATTACTATAGCAATTATGGCATAAATAAAGTTTTTCATGCTTCTCCTAAAAATTAATTTCTCTAGTTAACTTAAACAACTATTTAATTACTGTCAAGCTTAATTATTTTGTTCTTCCATTATTTTTGCTACAATTAATCTATAAACAAATAATATGGTATTAAGTCTAAAAAAAGTATTTTCAGATAGATCGTTTGTCGTCTCTTTTTTATTTGCTATATTGGTTTCATCTTTGGCTTTTTATCTATTCTTCAATCTGTTGGTGAAAAATTCAAGTTTTTGGTTGGCGCCAATGTTTATTCCGATTTATATTTTTATTGTTTTGGTTTTTTTGTTAAATTTCTTGATGGCCTTACTAATTGAAAACAAACAAAAGTTATTGGCATTGGGACTAAATTGTATTACTATTGGCATATCCTTTCTTCTTTTGGTGGCGTATATATTTAATTTAACAAACCCTAATGGATAATAAAGACAAAAAGTTAATACGTTTTTTTGAAATTCTGCCCGGGGCACTTTCTTGGGGTACGATAATTATTTTATTCTTTTTTGCACTGTTTTCGCCCAAATATCTGGCAATTTTTATGATTTTCTTTATTGTTCTCTGGTTGGTAAGAGTAATTTTTATGTCATACCGGCTAATTCATGGTTATGTACTTCATTCAAGAGAAATGAAAATTGATTGGAATTCCTTACTGGAAAAATTACCTCCCAAGGACAGTTGGCGGAAAATCTATCATATTGTGTTAGTACCGACTTACAAAGAAGACATTGATATAATCCGGGGATCAATTGATTCCGTACACAATGCCGATTACCCTAAAGATCGGATAATTTATGTTTTGGCGACTGAGGAACGCGACAAAGAAAATGTCCGCGGTTATGTTGAGATATTAAAGAGGGAAAGTAAAAACAAATTTTTGAATTTTCTAGTTACTGAGCACCCTGACAATTTGCCGGACGAAATAAAAGGCAAGGGCCCGAACATCACTTACGCCATGAAAGAAATCTTGCCTACGATCGAAAAGATGAAAATACCGTTTAAAGATATTATTGTCACGAACATGGATACGGACAATATCATGGACCGAAAATATTTATCTTGTCTGACTTATAAATATTTGACAACTCCAGATGTGATGCATAAGAGTTTTCAACCTCTACCAATGTACTTTAACAATATTTGGGATGTGCCGATGCCTATGAGACTAATTGGCATGGGCAGCTCTGCTTGGCAAATTATCGTGTCTTCCAGAATTTCACGATTGCGAAATTTTTCTTCTCATGCACAAAGCTTGGAAGCACTTGTTGCAATTGACTTTTGGGCTAAAGACACTATTGTCGAGGACGGTCATCAATTCTGGCGCTCTTACTTCAAATTTCAAGGTAATCATCAGGCAGTGCCGATATTTGTGCCAATCTATCAAGACGCGATTCTTGGCTCAAATATTTTTATGACCATTAAAGAGCAATATTTGCAAAAAAAACGTTGGTCTTGGGGCGTCTCCGATATTCCTTACGTTTTTTTTCATGCCATTAAAGATAAGCAAATTCATTGGTTTGACCGGCTGGCAAACTCTTTAATTTTACTTGAGTCGCATTGGAGTTGGGCAACAATCTCTTTAATTTTAGCCTTGTACACCTGGATTCCCTTGTTAGTTCACCCGGATTTTGGCAACTCAGTCCTAGCATTCAATTTCCGTCATATATACACTTACATCGTTGCTGCCGCTTATATTGGGATGATTACGACTCTGGTCATCTCAACGCTACTGGTCTTGCCGAGAAGGAAAGGCAGATCATCAAATGCAAGAATTTTCTGGGATTGGGTTTTAACTCCGTTTGTTATGCCAATCACCAATATTTTCTTTTCTTCAATTCCGGCGCTTGATTCTCAAACGCGATTGATGCTTGGTTGGAAGCCTAAAGTTTTTCGAGTAACAATCAAGGTTAGAAAGAGTGAATCTGGAATACAAGCTTGATTAGTGATATATTATACATGATATTAGGAGGGCGATGAAACTTGGTGGAATAATTCAATTTGCAAAATTTGTTGCTGTTGGGGTTCTAAACACACTAATCGATTGGGTGGTTTTTTATTTGCTCGTTTATTTTATTACACCAGACGAGCGTTTATTCGCCAAAGCAATTTCGTTTGTCGTTGCGGTGGTGAACAGTTTTATATTAAATAGTATTTGGACGTTTAGAGATGAATTTTATCGAGGGATAAAAAACAAAAATATTAAGTTCTATAGTTTGGCAAACTATTTTATACGTTTTATCTTGGTCAGCTTAGTCGGCTTTGCCATCAATTATTTAACTTTCAGATATGTTATATACAACGCAACTGGTTGGTTTTCGGCGCACTCAAATATTATCGGCTTATTCGCGGCTTCGGGAGCAGCTCTTGTCTGGAACTTCTTAATCAACAAACTCTGGACTTACAAAAAAACACTTAATTATTCGGAAGATGAAGCTGTCAAGAAGGCAAAAGTGTTTAAATACGATATCGTCGCCGGAGTATTGATTTTTGTCTCACTGGCAATTTCTTTTACATTGATTAGTCGGGATGCCGCAATTGTCGATGAGACAGCTCATATACCGGCAGGGTATTCTTATGTGGCTTACGGCGATTATCGGCTTAATCCGGAGCATCCGCCTCTAGTAAAACTTATTTCGGGCTTGCCACTTCAATTTCTAGATCTTAAAGGCCCAAAATTAGACAGTAGTTGGCAGAATATTCTTCAATGGGACAGCGGCTGGTTCTTTATCTTCAATGGAGGAAATAATCCCGACCAAGTCGTCTTTTGGGCCAGATTGCCAATGCTTTTATTCGTTTTAGCGTTGGGTATTTTAATTTACAAATGGGCCTCGGAAGAATTTGGTAATAAAACGGCTCTCTTTGTTTTATTGCTCTATTGTTTTACCCCCGACATCTTGGCTCACGGGCATTTTGTGACAACAGACGTTCCGGCTGCATTCGGTTTTGCTCTGGCCATATACACATTTAACAAGTTTTTAGACAAGAAAAACCTAAAATATTTAATCCTCGCCGGCCTGGGTCTGGGTATTGCTCAGCTGCTCAAGTTTTCATCTTTTATGTTATATCCGATTTTGTTTTTACTCATCATTATTAAATCATGGATTGATGGAAAAACCGAAAGGACCAAATTTTTTCCAAACTTTTGGAAATATTTTAAACCGCTTTTTTGGATTTCTGTAATTTCACTTGCAGTGGTTTGGATTGTTTATATTCCATTGGTCTGGAATATGACCGGTGACATTGAGAGGGAAGTTATTCTCAAGAATATGCCAGCGGCCGACTTGGCAGTCTTTCGGAATTTTCTCGGTTTTTTTGCCGACAATCCATTTCTTCGAGGTATCGGGCACTATTTGCTTGGCGTAATGTTGGTGTTCGGGCGAGTAGCCGGAGGCAATTCGACATACATTATCGGCCAATTTTCTGACAAAGCAATAAGCTGGTTTTTTCCGGTTGCGTATTTAATTAAGACTCCGGTAATGATTTTGATTCTATTTGTTTTCTCAATAATTTTTGTAGCGATTAAAAAAGTTGATTCTAGTAGAAAGGTTTGGTTGCTTTGGCTCTTGGGCGTCCCGTTTGTAGTCTACTGGGCGATCACCCTAAAAGGTTCATTAAATATCGGAACCAGACATTTACTTCCGACATTACCGTTTCTTTATTTATTTATCGGTTTGGCAACTCAAAAAATTATTGAGAGCAAAAAAATCGCTGCTAATATTGCAGTCATTATCGTTGCATTTGCGGTTGCAGTTCCGGTTGTTGCTGCTTATCCCAGATATATTAGCTACTTCAATGCGTTTACCTACGGACACAAAGAATATAATCTAATGGTCGATTCGTCGCTTGACTGGGGACAGGATTTGAAACGATTGGCAACATATGTTGATGATAATAATATTCAAAATATTAAGATAGATTATTTTGGCGGCGGATTACCAAGCTACTATATTCCGGATTCTAGCGAATGGAGATCCGGATATGGGCCTACAACTGGTTGGTTGGCAGTTTCGGCGACTTTCTATCAGATGTCTAAACTGCATGGGGAGCAAGAAGGGAAATGGTCATACGGTTGGTTAGATGATTATCAACCGGTTGCCATAATTGGTGATTCCATCCTGGTATTTAATATAACTCCAGAAGATCTAATCAAAAATCCCCCTCATTCATCATATCCAATTATTAAATATGACATGCCGAAAAAAATTATAAATAATAACCAACTTTAAATGGAAAACGACATCAAATTATCTATAGTAATTCCGGCTTACAAAGAGGAGACTCGGATTCATAAGTCCTTAGACGCCATAATTAAATATGAAAAAGGCCATGATTTTGTCGTTGAAACACTGGTAGTTTTAGACGGCACCCCCGATAATACGCTCTCTGTAGTTGAAAAATACAAAGACAAGTTAAAACATCTCAAAATTATTGACCGGAAGGAAAATAAAGGCAAGGGCTATACGGTAAAAGAAGGAGTGTTAGCCGCGAAAGGCAAATTCATATTGTTTACAGATGCTGACAATGCCACCCCAATTGAACAAGTGGATAAATTGCTGGAATATACCGATAAATATCAAATAGTTATCGGTTCCAGATATATCAAAGGTGGCAAGCTGGCGGTACCGCAAGGTATTATTAGAAAGATTGGCGGTAGAGCGTTAAATCTAATGATTCAAGGGCTAGCTGTGCCGGGTATAATTGATACCCAGTGTGGCTTCAAGCTTTTTGAACACAGCGCCGGAAAGAATGTTTTTGAGAAAATGACTTTTGATCGTTTCTCATTTGATATTGAAGTGTTAGCAATCGGCAAGAAACTGGATTATAAGGTTAAAGAAGTCGGGATTACTTGGTTTAATGATCCGCACTCGACTGTTTCTCCTGTAAAAGACGGATTAAAAATGATACGTGATGCGTGGCGAGTTAATCGAAATATCGCCAAAGGTTTATATAAATAACTTCAGCCTTGAATTTGTGCTAAAATTAGTGTATAATTTTATCGTTCGTTAACCGGGGAGTGGCGCAGTTGGTAGCGCGCGTCGTTTGGGACGATGAGGCCGCAGGTTCGAGTCCTGTCTCCCCGACCAGCGGGTATCGTATAGTGGCTATTATGCCACCCTTCCAAGGTGGAGAGACGGGTTCGACTCCCGTTACCCGCTCCAAAATATGGCGGCTATGGTGAAGTGGTTATCACGCTAGTTTGTGGCACTGGAGTCATGGGTTCAATTCCCGTTAGCCGCCCCATCTCGTTTTTCTTGATGTAAACTTGACTAGCTTGCATTGAGAAAATTTGAAAGCATTTTCGAAATGCGCCCTTAGCTCAGCGGATAGAGCGCCACGCTTCGGACGTGGAAGTCGGGGGTTCGAATCCCTCAGGGCGTACCACTTCGGAATAAATTCCTCAGTGTAAACTATGAATCGATGCCTCTAAATTATTTTGTGCGACGATGGTTATCTTTATGTTGGTATTACAGGTAATATTAAGAAAAGATTATCTGAATACCGAAATGGATTATGTCGAAACACTAAGAATAGGGGTAAGACTAGATTAGTCTACAAGGAAGTGTTTAGCAGTATTCACTCAGCGGCGGCAAGGGAAAAGGAAATTAAAGGATGGCGCCGAACAAAGAAAGAAGCTTTGATTAATAGAGCTTGATCTGAGTGTAATAAAGAGCCCCAGTAGCTCAGTGGATAGAGCGGCTCCCTTCTAAGGAGAAGGTCGCAGGTCCGATTCCTGCCTGGGGTACCACCTCGCCAAATAATTGGCTCGATGTAAACTGGTTTACGCTGAATGAAATGAAGCGAGTCGCTAGCTCAATGGTAGAGCAGTAGCCTCTTAAGCTATTGGTTCTGGGTTCGAGTCCCAGGCGACTCACCATTCGGTTCGTTTTGCTTATTTATGGCCCGGTCGTCTAGTGGCCTAGGATACCTGGTTTTCATCCAGGAGATCATGGGTTCGACTCCCATCCGGGCTACCACCCCGTATAGTTCAGATAAATCTGAACTATACGGGGTGGTATTTTGTTTATGGGAGTCGAACACGAAAGGGGTCGGGAAAACAGTTGTTTTCCCGCTGAGGAAGATAATAGGAAACCGTGGGTTTCTATAAGCCGAAGGGGTGTGAGCCTCTCATCCGGGCTACCAAAAAATGCTGAAGCTTAATGTTTCAGCATTTTTTGTTACAATAAACGCATGACAGGAAAAACTCACAGAATAATTGGTTTGGTTGCCGGCGGAAGCTATTTTTTGGCAACCGTGAAACCGGAATACCAACCGGCAACTTTGGGGGCGGTCATCATCGCGTCATATTTAGGGTCACTGATGCCCGATGCAGATGATGCCGGCGCTGATATTTGGAGTACATTACCTTTTGGACATTCGGTCGGAAAAATATCCGATCCGATTTTTAAACATCGTAATTTATCACATTCAACATTAGGTCTGGCGATTTATGCCTGCGTGTTATATTTAATCCTGCAATCATTTCCCGGTTATTGGGGTATATCAATAATGCCAGTTCTTATCGCATCCTCGATCGCATTCGCTAGTCATTTGCTTTCCGACGCTTTTACGATTCAAGGGATCCCAATCCTTTGGCCCTGGAAACGTAACTTTGGAATTCCGCCAAAACCCTTTCACGGTATTCGAATTCAAACAGGGCAGTGGTTTGAAAATCTGGTAATTTTCCCGCTGATAAATATCATCCTATTAATCCTGATTTATGCCAACTGGCAAACCCTAAAGCTACTGGTCTATAAGTAGTTCCAGAGTCGCAAACTTTCGTTGACGAAAAATGAAAAAAGAGCTACTATTGTATCAGTAACTCTTAATTTATTTTGATTATGAAAGTAGGAACAAGTGTTGACAACAATATTAATTACTATTGCCGCTTTTATAGTTGGCGGTGGGATTGGATTTGTTTTATTTCGGGCTCTCACAAGTAAGAAAGTTGATAGTGCTAAAAATCGTGCGGACAAAATTATTGCCGACGCTAAGTCAGAGTCGAAAGATGTTTTAATTTCGGCAAAAGATGAAGCGTTAAAGATTAAAGAGGACATTAAAAAAGAGTTGGCTCCTAAAGAAAAGGAAATCGCTGAGCTTGAGAGATCTCTGCGAAATCGTGAAATTGGTTTAGATAAAAAATTCGATCAGCTTGAGGCCGAGAGAAAAAATGTATCGAAAAAAGCTGAAGATGTTGATCAACTTAAACAAACACTTCGGGATTTGCGGGTTAAGCAAGAAGAAAGCCTTGAGCGAATTGCCAAGATGAACAAGGATGAAGCCAAAGATGTCCTATTAAATTTAGCTGAAAAAGAAGGCAAAGAGGAGCTGGTAAAGAAAATTAAAGAGGTGAATACTTTTGTTAAAGAATCAGCGGACGAGAAGGCCAGAGAAATAATCGCGTCAGCAATTCAAAGACTGGCGCCGGATTTTGCAGCCGAAACGACAGTTTCTTCTTTGCAAATTCCCTCCGATGAAATGAAAGGCCGAATTATCGGGAGGGAAGGTAGAAATATTCAATCATTCGAAAAGGTAACGGGCGTTGACTTAATCATTGATGATACCCCTGAAATGGTTGTCTTGTCATCGTTTGACCCACTTCGAAGACAATTAGCTAAAGTTACTCTGGAAAAGCTGGTGGCTGATGGTAGGGTTAATCCGACCAGGATTGAAGAGATGTATGAAAAAGCCAAGAAAGAAGTTTCTGAAGATATTAGAAGAGCCGGCGAAGAAGCGGCTTACGAAGTTGGAGTCGCTGGACTGACTCCGGAGGTTATTAAAGTCTTGGGCCGTCTAAAATATCGAACCTCGTACGGACAGAATCAATTAAAGCATTCGGTCGAAGTTGCCGGCATCGCCGGACTTTTAGCCGAGGAGTTAGGCGCTGATGTTCGAATCGCAAAAACTGCAGGACTTTTGCACGATTTGGGCAAGGCTGTTGACCAAGATGTGCCGGGAAACCACGCGACTATTTCTGCCGACATTGCCCGAAAATACAAAATCGATCCAAAGATAATTCATGCCATTGAGGCTCATCACGAAGACGTTGAAATTGAAACTGTCGAAGCGGCGATTGTCCAGGCAGCAGATGCCATATCATCTGCAAGGCCAGGTGCAAGACGTGAATCGTTGGAGACCTACATTAAGAGGCTGAAAGATTTGGAAAATATCGCCAATACTTTCCCGGGTGTTGAAAAATCTTTCGCCATTCAAGCCGGTCGCGAAGTTAGAGTCTTGGTTTTGCCGTCAGAAATTGATGATTTGGGTGCCGAAAAACTGTCAAAAGAAATTGCCCGAAAAGTTGAATCAGAAATGCAGTATCCTGGTCAGATTAAGGTTAATGTGATCCGTGAAATTAGAGCGACAGAATACGCGAAGTAAAAACTAGAATTAAGAATTATGAAGTAAGAATCATGGGACGAAAACTATAATTCATGATTCGATATTCATAATTCAAAAACTTAAATTATTCTAAATCAAATTAAAAGCAAATTCAGATTATGAGCAGAGAAAAAATAAAAGTGTTGTTTATCGGGGACATAGTTGGGCGTCCGGGCAGAAATGCTTGCAAAAAACTGATTCCGGAACTTGTGGAAAAACATCAGGTAGATTTTGTCATTGCCAACGGGGAGAACTTGGCTTCTGGGAGCGGAATGACGTATGACACTTACAAAGATATGATTGCTGCGGGAATTGATTATTTTACCTCTGGCAATCATATTTGGAAAAATAAAGATATTATTGAACATTTAAACGATGACGAGACAAAGATCCTGCGGCCGATAAATTATTCTCCGGATGCTCCCGGCCGCGGATCAGCAATTTTGGAAAAAGGCGAGAAAAAAATTTGTCTAATCAATGCCCAAGGCCGGGTTTTTATGCCGGACGATATTGACGATCCGTTTATAGCGGTAGAGCGCTATATTAAAGATAAATGTAAGTTGCCGGTAGTTATTGATTTTCACGCCGAAGCAACATCAGAGAAAGTTGCCTTTGGTTGGTATTTGGACGGAAAAGCTGCAGCTATCATCGGCACCCATACCCATGTTCAGACCGCAGATGAAACAATTTTGCCGGAGGGCACAGGATATATTACTGATGTTGGCATGGTTGGACCTGTCGTTTCTGTTCTGGGTGTTGAAAAAGAGATTATTATTGGAAAGTTCTTGACACAACTTCCCGCATCGCATAAAGTAGCAAGTGGAGATGTAAATTTTAGCGCGTTATTGATTGAGATAGATCCAGAGCGTAAAATTACAACATCGATTTCTAGAATTAACGAATTGATTCCAATCGAATAAATTTTCAGATATGTTTAGCAGCCCTTCTGGGCCATAATATACTTGTAATAACATGGAGGAGGCGAAAGGAGAGTATGAACAAAAGCATGCTGATCGAAGCAGTCGCAAAAAAAACCGGACTGTCTAGAAGAGAGGCAACAGTTGGGGTGGACACCGCCCTGGGTCTTATTGCAAAAGAACTCAAAAAGGGAGGAAAAGTCACACTGACCGGATTTGGAACTTTCGATGTTGGCAAAAGAAAGGCCAGAGCCGGAGTTAATCCGCGAACCGGAGCCAAAATTAAAATTAGTGCATCAAAGATGCCAAGATTCCGACCGGCAAGATCCCTTAAGAAAGATGTTCGAAAATGACACAGTGTGTCATCCTGGGCGAGCGTTAGCGAGTCGAATGGATCTGTTCCATCTAAAAAACATAAAAACAAAAAAATGTATAAATATGAATGAAAATCCTTCGAGATATCGAGGGATTTTTGATTCTCAACTATTTCTCAGTTTTCTGCTATAATATTCTGACTATGAGGCTATTAATTGTTGAAGACGACCACAAAATTGCTAATGCAATAAAGAAAGGACTTGAACAGGAACATTTTGCTGTTGATATTTCTTTTGACGGTAAAGACGGTCTTGGTCAGGCATTAACAATTGATTACGATGTTATAATCCTCGATCGGATGCTACCGGAAATTGATGGCATAGAAATTTGCCGAATTTTGCGAGAAAAAAATAACCATATACCGATTATAATGCTCACAGCTAAAGATCGGCTAAATGATAAAGTAGAAGGTTTGAATTGTGGCGCCGATGATTATCTAACAAAACCGTTTGCTTTTTTGGAACTATTAGCCAGAGTTCGGGCTCTTATTCGGCGACCACAAAAAGTAGACGGAAATATATTGACAGTTGGTAGTCTTTCGCTCAATACTTCGAATTATGAAGTTAGTCGCAAAGGCAAAAATATTCCATTATCATCTAAAGAATTTTCACTTTTGGAATATTTGATGCGCAATCCGGATAGGATTCTGACTAAAGACAACATTATTTCCCATGTTTGGGATTATGATGCAGACATACTGCCCAACACCGTTGAAGTATATATTGGTTATTTACGAAATAAAATTGACAAAGGCCACCCCGAGAGTAAAAAAATGATAAAAACAGCCAGGGGGTTTGGCTATAAATTAACAGCAGATGAGGATTAATTCCGCCTTAACCAAACTGACAGTGTTTTATGTTTTGGTGATAATGGTCATCAGCGTTATTTTTTCTTTGGCAATTTTTCAAATCTCCTCAAATGAAATCGATCGTGGTTTGGGGCGCCAAGGGCAAATATTACAAGGATCACCCCAATGGTCGGACAACCATTTGCTTGATGATTTAGAAAATCTCAAACGTAATCAGATTGATGAAAGTTTAAATCGGTTGAAAAAGAATTTGTTTTACTACAATCTTTTGATTTTGATTTTAGCCGGATTCGGCAGCTACTTTTTTGCCCGCTGGACATTAAAACCTCTTGAAGAAGCTATTGGGGAGCAAAATCGTTTTACTGCCGACGCATCACATGAACTAAAAACTCCTCTGGCTGCGATTAAATCAGAAATCGAAGTAAATTTAAGAGACCATGCTTTAACCCTTGCTGGAGCAAAAAAACTTTTAGATTCGAACTTGGAAGAAATTGAGAAATTACAAGATTTGTCCTCTGCGCTTCTGAAACTTTCAAAATTTGACGAGATTGAAAGATTAGATTTTTCGATAATTAATTTAGATGAGGTAATTGCTGAAGCGTTTGAAAAAGTTGAATCTGTTGCGGCGAAGAAAGAAATTGATTTTGACGCCAAATTAATCAAGGGAAAAATTTTGGGCGACAAAACATCTTTAAGCGAATTATTTATTATCCTTTTTGATAATGCAATTAAATACAGTCCGACAGGTTCAAAAATTAATGTAAAGATTACCAAGGAGGGCAAGGACTTTTTGGTGAAAGTTAAGGATCGGGGAGTTGGTCTAAAAAACTCGGAGATACCTCATATTTTCGATCGATTCTATCGTGCGGATCAGTCGCGCAATAAAGAAAAAGCCGACGGATATGGTCTTGGTTTGTCTATCGCCAAAAGGATTGCTGATCTGCACAAAGCAAAAATTTTCGTTGACTCGGCTCCTGGAAAGGGAAGCGAATTTACTGTAAAATTCTAATAATTTCCTTTTTTTTTAAGCTTTTTCTCAGAAATTAGTCCTAAAATATTTTTATAAAGTGTAAGTCGAGGGCAGGCGATCACGGTTCAGGGGAAAGCAAATTCGTTTGGTCAAATATCCGCAAATTCATAATTATTAATTAATTTGGATAATAATATGGCCGGCGTTCTCCCCCTGCGCCGGCCATATTATTTTAGCCAATAAAAAAACGGGCCGACTTTGTCCTGCTTACCCTGGCGAAAGGTTTCGCGCGCCCCGCGCAGATCCCAAATCGCCATCCCCCAACCCCAGAGCGTTCCGACTATCATGATGATCCAGGTTAGCACATGCGTTTCATGCACAGCGATCACTCTCCTTCGTCCAGAAATTACCATAAATGAATCATTATGTCAACGCTTTTCGGATGCTCGTAAAAGTGCTACTATCAAAGCATGAACGAGAAAATTAACGAACTTCTAACCCGAGGAGTCGAAGAAGTTATTGAAATCGATTCTTTAAAAAAGAAATTTGAGTCCGGCAAAAAACTACGGATAAAACTTGGTATTGACCCAACAAGTCCGAATATTCATCTAGGTAGGGCAGTGCCATTGATGAAACTCCGAGATTTTCAAAATCTCGGACACAAAATAGTTCTAATCATCGGTGATTTTACAGGTGTCATTGGCGATACATCAGACAAAGATTCAGAACGGCCAATGCTTACTTCAGAAATAATCAAAAAAAATCTCGAGAAGTATATTGAACAAGCTGGAAAGATTATTGATATTGATAAATGTGAAATTCGTTATAATAGCGAATGGTTACGTGATTTGACCTACAATAAAATTGGCGAGCAAGCGGATGTTTTTTCTGTCAATAACTTTATTGCTCGTGAGAATATTAAAAAACGATTGGATGAAGGGAGACGGGTTTCGCTGCGCGAAGTATTATACCCAATAATGCAGGGTTACGATTCTGTCGCCATCAAAGCCGATGTTGAATTGGGCGGAACTGATCAGCGCTTTAATTTACTTGCTGGTCGCGATCTGCAAAAGCATTTTGGTCAGGCACCTCAGGATATAATTACCAACACTTTGATTGAAGGGACAGATGGTCGGAAGATGAGTTCGAGTTGGGGAAACACAATTAATTTAACTGATTCGGCAAACGAAATGTTTGGCAAAATAATGTCCATTAAGGACGAATTAATTGTTAAGTATTTTGAGCTTTTGACTCGTGTTCCTATGGACGAAGTCAAAGTGATGAAACGCGAGATGTTAATTGGGAAACTGAACCCTCGCGACGCAAAAATCCGTTTAGCCAAAGAGATTGTCACACTTCTTCATACGAAAAATGTTGCTGAAAAAGCTGAAAAAAGTTTCGTTGATACATTTTCCAAAGGTGAAATTCCAACCGATATTGAAGAAGTTAAATTGGAAAAAGGCCAGTCGGTCATGCAATTATTAGTTTCGAAAAATATTGTTTCCTCAGGCTCGGAATGGCGCCGGTTGGTTGAAAACGGGGCGGTAAAAACTGCCGACGGAAATAAAATTAATGAAATAAATTTTGCACCAACCAAAGAAACCATTCTTCGCATCGGCAAAAAGACTTTTGTCAAAATAGTACTGTAGTTAGCTGTTTATTACTTCAATGATTGTTATTTCTGTACCTGACTTCAAAGTCAATTTCTGGCCAGGTTTTTTTTCTAATAATTGATTTGCGAGTTCTGATTTTGCTGACAAGAGGAAATATTCAATATCATCAACAATAATTTGATCTCCGCCAACACCAGGAACTATAACAAGACGTTCCTGGTCTTCTTCATCCGATTTTGTTTTAATGATTGATCCAATTGAAATAGCATTTGATTTATTTTTGGTACTAAGAATTTCCTTAACTGATTTTAAAGAAATCTTGAGCGGTTCCAGATTCTTTAATAGAGCGTTTGCCAGTTGGGAGAATTCCTGCTTGCTTTTATCAGACCAAGATTGCATCGAACCTGGAGATTTGGCCGCGCTATCTCTTTTCTCCTCAATCTGCCGATTAAGATCTGCGATCTTTTCAGAATAATATTCTTCGATGGATCGTAATACTTTTTTCCACATATAAATAAATTTAATGGTACCCCCTACTAGTCTAGTACCTTTTACCTCTTTCACTATACCTCATTGAGGCTAATTTGGCAACTCAAAAAAGTGAGACACTACCATCAGCCAAGTGTATCATTTTTTAACCAATTTGAGAGTAAATGGCACATTTTGGCACACTATAAAAAAGGTGTGTGCCATTTAACAGTTTTTACCTTTCAAGGGATAACATTAAAATAGCTTCGGTAATGTGGCGAATGTTGATTGGCTGATGCCAATTGACCTTTACAGTGACGTGATGCTCTTTCTGCCACCAATATACTTTCATCTGACCATCTGGTTGATCATTAATGGCAATCTCCGAAAATAGTGCTTGGCAGAAATGTCTCTTTATCACCGGGTTGGCTTTCAAATAAGTATTACCAATATCTAAGTCGCTGGCTATTTCCAGAGCGCGAACTCTCCTATTATTGATAACCGATAATCGTTTTTCTGAATCTGAGGTAACAATTTGAGCTGATTTAATCTCCTTATTTAGCCTCTTTTGTTCCTTTTTCATTAAATCCGGTTCGATGATTTTATCGTAATACGCCTGTAGCATGTTTTCTTGCTCGATTTCGAGTCGATTAATTCGCTGCTTTTGCCTTTTTATCTCAAATTCTGCTTGGATTCGACCGGCTTTTAATTCCTCATCGATTCCAGATGCTATTTTTTCATGATCATTTTTGGATAAATTCATTTGTTTGAAGGCATCTATGATTTTTTCTTCGATTAAAGTCAGTGGAATATATGGTTGTTCACAACCTGTGTCCTTTCGGTTCATACAAAAGAAATATGAGTATCGGCGTTTGCAAATTGCAAAACAAAGATGACGATGGCAACGCTCACAAACTAGCAGTCTGGATAGATAATGAAAATTTTTATGACTCTTACCGCGATGAGATTTCTGACTTGATCGAACGGCTTGAACTGCGGCAAAAACTGCTGGCGTCACCAAAGGTTGGTGATTCCCTTTGTATTCAACCCCGCAATAATTTACATAGCCAAGATAATATCGATTACTTAGCATCCGATCCAAACTAGTCAGACTGATTGGATTATTAACATTGGGACGATTTTTCAAACCTCGTTTTATCAACTCTTCGCGTAATTGTGTTTTGCTGTAATCGCCGGTGGCATAATGCTCAATGCCCCAGATAATAAGTGGGGCGCGTTCAGAATCAAGAATAACAGTTCGATTTTCTCTGTGATTGATCCTCTCAATTATGTTGGTATATCCAATTGGTGCCATGTATGGCGTTCCGCCTTGCTTGGCTTTTTCGACTGCACCTTTTAGTGCTTCCGCCGCCAAATTACGACTGTAAAATTCGGCGATGGAAGCCATAATTCCATGCATCAAGCCACCTGAAGGAGAGTCATCGATATTCTCAGTGACAGAAACTAGTTGAGCTCCACTTTCCTTGATAGCTAAACAAATGGTGACGTCATCAAACGTACTTCTGGCCAGACGATCAATTTTATGAACGATAACATAATCGAAGCTTTTCTTTTTGCCCAGGTCAGCCAATAATCGTTGCAGCGCTGGTCTTGCAGCCGAACGGGCACTTTCGCCGCGATCCGTATACTCCTGAATAGTAGTGGCTTTAAGACTTTCGGCTTTATGACGGCAAGCTTCGCGCTGTGCCGGGATAGAAAAACCGTCTCGATTAGTGTTGCCTCTGGTCGCCTGATCCATTGTGGAAACTCGCAAATAAATGGCTACTTTCATACTTTGTTTCTCCTATTTAATTATTAGCTTTGGTACTATCTATTTTTACAATATTGTTAATAATTTAGAATGTAAACAAGCGTAAGTTTTCTAAACCGATTGTTGACAAGCAACTTCGGTTGATTATACTGAGGATAACAAAAGAAATGCCGCTAAGGCAGAATAAGTGCGAATAAAGCACGTGCGTATTGGTGTGAAGGACGCTAAATCCACATACCTGTCGCAGGTGTTTTTTTGTAAGCAAACTAACTCGTCGAAAGGAGGCAAAATGTCACAAAAAAAGAAAAAACTTATACCCTTCTCAATTCGAGGACAAGATACAGCAGTGTAAACACCCCATAGCTTAATCAATAAAACGAGAGGAAAAAATGACATGCGAACAAGTAATGAACAATGGTAAGCAGTGCAAAGCTAACGCAATGCACAACAGTAAATTCTGTTTCATGCATGATCCGAATACTAAAGATCAAGTAAAAGAAGCCGGCAGAAAAGGCGGACAGGTGAGTTGTTACAAAAAAGGATTAATTCAAGCTGATCCAATCGACATTCTAACAGATGGTAAAATGGTTGCTTATTTGCTTGCCGATACCATTAACCGAGTCAGACAAGTTGATCCAGATGGCAGTTTAGACATCAAAGCTGCTAATTGTATTGGTTTCTTAACCAGCAAATTATTAGAAGCGCAGAAGCAATTAGAAACAGAAAGAAGATTGAAGAGAATAGAAAAAGCATTAGATGAGCAAGGGATTTTAAAGTAGAAAAATTAATTATGGAGGCAAAATGAATAAGTTGGAGGAAAAATTCAATTTTGGGTACGAAATGGTTGATAAACTTCTGGAATTTCCTGGAAATCCCAGAATACATACTCAAAAAAGCAAGGATGAGGTAAAAAAGAGCTTTCTTAAACATGGATTCGTTGGCGCTCTTATTGTAAATACTGCACCGGGAAGGGAAAATATAGTGCTTTCGGGTAATTTGCGTCTGATTGTAGCCCGCGAGTTGGGCATGAAAGAAGTGCCAGTTATAAAGATCCGAATTGATGATCCGAAAATCGAACAGGAGCTTGTTTTATTGGGAAATATTAATAACGGAGACTGGGACATTGAAGCACTTAGAAACTGGGACATAAAGATTCTTCTCGATGCTGGAATGAAAGATTATGATATTTCGGCTATTTTGGACGATATGTTGAGTACGGAAAGTGATGGCTTCGATGTAGATAAAGAAATTCAGCAGATCAAAGTCCCTAAAACCAAGACAGGTGAAATTTATCAGCTTGGACGACACGTCATTGGCTGCGGCGACTCTACCGACTCGGAATTTGTCAAAAAGCTTTTAGGCGACACTAAGGTCGATATGATTTACACAGACACTAAATTTAATATCGGTCTGAGCTACAATTCGGGCATTGGCGGAAAATCATCGTACGGTGGCCACACCGACGACAATATGAGTGATGATGACTATAAAGATTTTCTGAAGAAAACTATCAGCAATGCTTTATCAGTCGCCAAACCAGATTGCCACGTATTTTTCTACTCGGACCAATTATACGTCTGGCTTCTGCAGGAAATATATCGCGATCTGGGTATTAACAGCAAAAGATTGTGCCTGTGGTTGAAAAATGGAATCAACCCCACTCCACAAGTAGCGTTTAACAAAAGTTATGAACCAGTTTTGTACGGCACGATCGGTAAACCGTTTATTTCGCAGAAATTAGCTAATTTATCAGAAGTTTTGAATCGCGATGTGGCTTCCGGCAATCGTCAGATTGATGACATCTTGGACATGATGGATATCTGGCTTGTTAAACGACTTGCGGGTCAAGATTACACTCACAGCACGGAAAAACCTATCACTTTGCACGAAAAGCCAATTCGCAGATGCACCAAAGTCAATGATGTGGTACTTGACCTCGCATCGGGGTCGGGTTCGACCTTAATTGCCTGTGAGCAACTCAAGCGTCGATGTTACACCCTGGATATCGAACCGATTTTTTGTGACTTGGTAATCAAAAGATTTAAAGATCTTACAGGAGAAGAGGCAAAATTAATATCAGGAGGTCAAAATGGAAAAAACTGAAATCAAATATGGAGACATTTTTCAGATTGGACCGCATCGGGTCGCCTGCTGTGATGCTCGAGATCAAGAAATGATCGATAAGTTGGTTGAAAATAACAAGATAAAAGTTTTACTCTGTGATGTCCCATATGGAGCATCCGTAACACAAAGTAAGAGAAATTTTGGAAATATTACGACAAAACACAAGGATATTTTAAATGATCAAGAGCAAACTGATGAAGAGTACGCCAAATTTACGAAAGAGTGGCTCAATGTTATTAAGTCACATCTCGAACGCAAAAATTCCGCATATCTCTTCAACTGTGACAAAATGATTTACGCTCTTCGGGAGGGATTTTTACAAGCAGGTTTTAAATATTCACAACTTTTGATTTGGGTTAAAAGTCATGCGGTAATCGGCAGACTGAATTATCTACCTCAGCATGAATTGATTCTATATGGATGGTTTGGGGTTCATGAATTTAAAAAATCTCAAGACAAATCAGTGTTATTCTATCCGCGACCGAGTAAATCAAAACTACACCCTACCATGAAACCAATTCCACTTTTACGGAATCTGATTCTTAACAGTTCAAGTGTCGGCGATATAGTTTTTGATGGGTTTCTTGGATCCGGGACGACAATTTTGGCAGCAGAACAAGTTAAAAGAATTTGCTACGGATCGGAATTGGATCCCGAATATTGTCAGGTTATCCTTGACCGAGTTACACAAGCGACCGGTCTCAAGGCAGTAAAAATAATTGATGGAGGGTCGGATGAAAAAAGATGATACAAAGCAGAAAAAGCAAAAAGAAATGTTTACTGAACAGTTGAAAAAAACGCCAATTGTCCAAATCGTATGTGAACGATTGGAGATCGGGCGAACCACATATTATCGCTGGAAACGGCAAGATGTTAAATTCTCCGAAGAATGTAATAAAGCGATGGAAGAAGGCTGCGCACTGATTAATGACATTGCGGAAAGTCAGCTGATTAGCGCTATGAAGGATAATAATCTTACGGCGGTTATGTACTGGCTGAACCATCGCCACAACATCTACAAGAATAAACTTGAGGTTACGACAAAGATTTCTGACGGTAAACTCTCACCAGAGCAAGAGGCGGACATTAATAAAGCAGAAAAGCTTTTAATGCCGAATAGTGACTCAGGTGAGAAAAGAGGTCAAAATGCTAAAAAGAAAATCAAATGAGAGTGCCTTTAATTCTGCCATCAAAAATCAGGAGACAAGATCTGAACTTGCGAGACGGAACCATTTGGCCTTCTTTACAATTTATTTGAGTCATTTTGCAAAATATAAAATTGCGCCGTTTCATCATGAATTTTTTAGACTCACCGAAGATGAAAATACAGATTTGGCGGTGATCACCGCTTTTCGCGGGTCGGCTAAAAGTACTATTTTTACTCTAAGTAATTCTATTTGGAGCATTGTCGGGAAAATGCAGAAAAAATATGTTGTCATTTTTTCTCAGACCCAGGAGCAGGTTAGACAGCATTTTAAAAATCTGAAAATGATTCTTGGCAGTCCATTAATGAAAGATGATCTGGGCCCATTTGAGGAAGATGAATGGAACGCTACCTCCCTTTATATCCCCAAATACCGAGCAAGAATCATGGTTGCCTCGGTCGGGCAAAAAATTCGTGGGTTTACTCACGGTGAACATCGGCCAGATTTGATTGTGCTTGATGATGTTGAAAATAATGAGTCGGTTGAAACCCAGGAGGGGAGAGATAAGACATATCGATGGTTTGTGACTGAAATCTTGCCTCTCGGTGATTCCAACACAAAATGTATCATTGTTGGAAGTCCGTTACATGAGGATAGTTTACTTCTGCGACTCAAAACCGAGATAACCAGCGGCAAGCGAAGCGGTGTTTACCGTGAATTTCCACTGTTGGATGATGACGACAACATTGCTTGGCCTGGAAAATATTCGAATATGGAGGCAATTGAAAAATTACGATTGCGGATCGGTAATGAATTTGCTTTTCAAAGAGAGTACTTATTAAAACCAATTGATGATAAGGAACCTGTTGTCAGACCTGAATGGATTCATCAATTTTCAGGAGTGCCACAACCAACCCAGAACGAGACTGTTTCTTATGCGATTGGTGTTGATCCATCACTCGGAGATGGCGATAAAAATGATCCAACTGGAATTGTTTCCTGCATGATTTTAGGTTCTGGAAAGAACAAAAAATACTACATTTTACCGAATATCATAAACAAACAGATGGGAATGTCAGAAGTTGTCGCTACTCTAGATTTGATAATCAAAGGATTTGGTGGCCAATATTCAACTACAATTTATGTTGAGGAAGTCGCGCTTCAAGGTTGGTTAACTCGGGAGTTGCAATCAAAAAACTTTCGGGCAGTTGGCGTTAAGATCCATGGCCTTGATAAAAAAACCAGATTAGGGATGACAACCAATAGGATGCAATTAGGTAAAATCTTATTTTGCAATCCGGGTACAGAGATATTGCAAAACCAAATGCTTAAATTTGGCATGTTAAAACATGAGGACGTTGCTGATGCGTATTCAACTCTAATTCAAGGAATAGCCGAAAATGAGTCCAAGCAAGAAACTGTCGAAATGATTAACTGTAGGGGGATGTATTCGAGAATTATCTGAATAGGGAGAGATTTTGTTATCCTCTCCTAGAAACTCCACCTTCAAGTTCAGCCAGATGGCTATCAATTTCCATCAGTTGATTATGCAATTCCGGAATATTAGCGAGATTGCTCCTGTGGATCTCTAGGCTGTTTGGATTTTCTCGTGCAAATTCGATGAGTCGTTCAATTTCTGGTTGAGTTTCTGACACATGGATTAGGTCTGCGGGAATTTTCCCGGGTATTAAAATTTCTGGCAATGAATATGATTGTGCAAGTCCGGGATCGTCTAAATATCTTTTTAGCTCCACCATTGTTGACGCGTAAGCCTCTTCTGCTTCTTCTCTGGAATCATGAGTAAATCGTTCCGGAGCGTTTTTATCCCTCTTGCCCAAAAGATATCCTTCACGGTGTCCCCAATCAGCAACATAAGCCTCTTGATTCTGTTCGTCGAAATCAAAATCCAGAAGCAAAGTACCTGCATTCATAATTAGTCGATGCCAAACAGCTTTTGAAAATTCAGTATTTTGCAACCATTTTTCAGGCTGTGGGTCAGTTAAAGCAAAAACAAACTTCTTTTTTTGAAGGTTGGGGGTGATACCAAGTTTTGTCTCAGGTTTTAAACCTTCTTTTCCTATGACAATACCTTGATATCGGTCTGGATGTGCGTAATGAAATAGTTTCATAAACTAATAATACCATAGCTAAAATTGTGACCCAACAAATTACAGTTCTATTCTCAGTTCCCCGTCCAATATGGCATATTTGGGCATTCTAAATTCAACCCTGATCTTTCTCTCATGTTGACCAATAAAGACTGGCACAGCAATTCCATCAAGGTATTGCAGCATATTTCTTTTAGGCCATTCATTCATGTTTTTAGTTCTATAAAAAATTAGAAAAATATCATGATGAATTAGAGGAAATATATGCGTGCCCATAATACCTGGAATATCCTCTGGCTCGAGGTCATCAATATCAAACGACATTTGAAAGCTCAAATTATATCCGACTCTTGGCAGTGCAAAAGCAATTACCGCAAATGGTTTTAGAGGTTTTTTTGAGTTTATCAATTGATCACTTTTTCGATTAAGTGCAGCAGATGTTGGAATATGCTCTGGTTTTTTCGGAAATAGCGTGAACAGATGCCTGAGACTGATATCGTTTTTTTCTAATTTGAGTATGTGCTGACCGTCGATGGCGAGCTTATATTCATCATCTCCAGATCGAACATGAACTTGTCCTGACCCATGAAAACTTAAGTGTCCGTTGCGTGATTGCTCAACTTTGAATGTGTCTAACTTCCCATCTTTGACCTCAAAAGTTAGCCACTCAAATTTTGTAAATTCAGGAGATCCTAAATAAATACTTCCATCTTTCTTGAGTTGCGTCATTGAAAAAATCTGCCAAGCAGTATTCTCAATATCTTGGATAAAGACCCTGCATTTATTGTTACTGACTACCCCATCCATTAAAACTCCTCTTCTTTCAGTTTTTCAAATTTGATTTTTGAATAATATTGCTGACAGTTTTTATTATTGCATCTGGCATAGCAACTTTTATCATCCGAAACTCGAGACGAGGAAATTATTCCCGTCCTCGCCACAACCTCACCACATTTATCACAAACTTTATATTTCATAAGGATGCGGCTATTATACCATCTCCGCCGGAGATTTATCTTTGAGTATTTTGTGAGGGAAATAGTTCCAAGCATCAGTCGCTAGTTCTAAAACATTATCCAATTCCATTGGATTGCCACGATCAAAGATTCTGACTATTTTCATCATATCATCAGTATCGTCTTCGTATTTGATAATGTCCAGAATATGGTCAAAAGTAAAAGGACTGGAATGCTCGGCCAACAATTCCTCAAATTCTTCTTTAATTTCTTTTCGCTTTTCAATAATTTCGTTTTTAATTTTCATGGACTTGGTTCATTAGCTCGCAGAGCAGTCTTGGCTATTTGGTCAAACCAAACCACAGCCTCTTGGTATCTCCTGGCATCATTAAAATTGGTCGGATTTAATGTTGGGAATCCATTAATGTAGTTATTTTTTGTTAGAAATCCTGTGTGTGCAAAAGCATCTCTAAAAATATGTTCAAAATATTTACCGATGGTTTTCGGTTTAATTGAGCTTGTCTTAACCGCACTTTGTAATTTGTTTAATTCATGTCGAGTGATAATTTTCTTTATTTCTGTTTCGATATATGACTGAGTTGCGGTATTATTTTCAACTAATATTTTTTTGCCATTTCTATTCTCTGATTTTAAATTTTGTATCTCAATTATTTTATACAGACAGATAAATTTATAATAATTACTTGTAGAATTTCTGGCCTCAAGATAAAACGATAACATTGACCACATCTTTGGGCTGAAGGAATCCTCATTCCCGCTGAGTAGAAATCTAGTTTCGATTCCAGCTTCTGATTTTATTTGCCCGATTTCAGCGTTTGACGAGGTTACATATCGAAAACCATTAACATGGCTGTTGCGATAAACAACCACCGACGCAAACTTAAGAAGTTTTTCAATCTTTTTAGCATAATTCAAATTACGCAACACAACTTCCAGCACGATATCGCTTCCCTGATTCTTAATCTTCCAGATAATATTTTCATCCAAAAAACGAAAAATATGGGAATTAAATATTTCTTCGGGTTTCTCATCGTTTATGAGAACAGCATTGGTATTGAATAAATAATTCAACTTCATTTAATCCGGCTTAATATTTCTCGGTAATGGCTCAGAGTAGATTTTAAACCTTCTTCACAAAGATCCAAGAGTGGATTATTCACGTGAGGATCGGTAAAATTATTTTGAACAATTTTATTGAGTTTGTTATTTATTTGGTTGGCACTATCAAAAAACTTCTTGTCTATGAGAATTACAGCTAAAACTCCAGGGTCTCCAATATTTTTAATATCTTTATGAGCGATAATTTTATCTCTGACTTGGTCAAGCAAGGAATTTTGATATTCAGCTCTTGTCTCAACTATTTCTCCCCGTAACTTACCAAATTTATTGAAATATTTAGAAAACGATATTTCAGTAATGGATTTTTTGTTGAGAAGCGAGTGATAGGAGTTAATTGATAAAAATAAGTATGAATTTGCGTTTAAAATAATATTACTGGTAATTGGATGGTTTAAAATTAATTGTTGATACGCGGGATTTGCACCCACATAAAATTCATCAAATAATTTTCTGTAATTTAAAGCAAAATTCAAATACAGCTCAGATAGATTTAATAGATCTGTAATTTTCCCCTCAAATTTCAATTTCTCCTGATCAACATTCATAGTTTTAGTTCTTTTTATTTTGAAATTTCGATAACTTCTACATTTTCAATTTCCTGATAAGCTTCTTTTACTTTTTCAAACTGAGTAGGCCAGCTGTTCACTTGTTTGCTATCAATTACTAAAAATATTCCAAAATACGCATTGTAATTGATTAAATAATGCTGGAGGTTCTTGTATGACTTCTTATTTTTTAGCCTGCCTGTTAAATCTGAGCTATCACTCATTTTAATTTCAAGCACTATGGGACCTATAAAGCCGTAAGATAAAAGAAAGTCTGTGCGTTTGTCATTTAGCATTTGAGGCTCTCTAATAATTGCAATCTCGTTTGGCCTAAACCCCTTCCTTAAAAAACTGATCTCTAACTGAGTTTTAATATGCTTCTGCGCGTCGGTTTCGATAGAGTTCATCAACTTGACACCTTCACCTGTCACCCAGTCTCTGACTTCGTGAGAGATAATATTCTTGAGTTTCTCAAATAGATCTCTCGGGGTATTGATATCAAGGTATTGCATTGTTTTCAAATTGTTGTATTTCAAAATACACTCCGCGATATTATTAGGTTTACCTAAAAAATTCATGTACGATAACCTGAGTTTATTTACCTCACTGGTAAACCAATTCGTACCCTCTGTGGAATGCTTTTGAGAATATTCACCCAATGTTTTCAAAGGATCATATGATTTACCTTCTTTGAGGTTCTCAAAATAAGAAGATACTATTTGCCACAGATAGTGGACATATGGATAGTAAGACTCGTCCTTCTTTAGTAATGCAAATGAAAAACCCAACAAGTTTAGAAAATTATTTTGGAACTTCAGATCCTTAAGATTAATTAATGGAATAGCGAATTTTTTATCGTGCAATTCGCTTTCTTGATCACTTACAGAATGCACTCCAACAGGCTTTTTAAATTTAAATGCCCTATCTTTTATTTGTGCGAATCTTCGATTGATGGCTGTAGTATTTCGGTATTTTTCAATTAAAAGTTCGTTTGCCTTATCGGCAATACTTGGTTGAGTTTTTGAATATTCTTCAAATATAGATTCTAAAAAATGTTGATCGGGATTTAACGTTTCGCTCGCCTCAAGTGCGGCGATTCTATCATGAATAAAAAAATCATTTTGGTTAATAAATTCTTTGAGTATGGGAACAGCTTCTGATATTTGATATTTTATTGTCGCTTCTATCAACCCGTCTGGTAAATTTCCCCAAAGATCTGAACTCTTATTATTATAAATATTCAGAAGAGTTTTTATTTCTTCTGGCTTGATATGCTTTACCATCTCAAAAATGGCCTTTCTGTGATCATGATAAGCAAATGGTAAATAACTGATAATTTTGCCTCTATATTTTGAAACATCTAGTTTAAGTCTTTGCGCGACCAATAAGCAATCTCCAAATATTGGTATCCATGACTGAACCGTGAATCTTTTGTGCCCGTCTTCCTGTTTGGTGATTTTAATGTCCTGACCTGATGGATCAAATTTTTCGAAGATAATATTGATAACGAGGTCAATTAGTTTCTTTTTCTCTGCATCAGTGATAAATTTTTCAATTTTATTCTCATTGCGAATGTAGAACTCAAAAACATCAGTCATATATTGGCCAGGAATTGGCTCAAGTTTGTATTGAAATTCTTGATGTAAAATAATTTCTTCAGGTGGTCTCTTTGCCTCTTTTTTCCAATGTTTTTCAGATATTTTATATTCTTCGGCTAGATATTTCCTGCCTTCCTCATAAATATCTTTGGCGTCGCTACGTTTTGAAAACTTGATCTGTTGAAGTGTCCACAAAGCAAACCTAGTCCCATTGTCAAATTCCGTAATCATTTCTAAAAAACTTTTAATCTGGTTCTTCTGCAGAATGCTTGCAAATAGATACAAAAAGCTAAAAAGATTATTTTTGAGTTCATTTGAGGTTTTAATTTGTTTTAATAACTCAAATATATAGTCTTTATTCTTCTCCTTAAGTACTAAAGCCAAACTTTTAATAAAGTCAGATTTTTCAGCATGATAGCAAAACTGTGATGCGAATACATTACAGATTATTTGTTCCAACTGATTTTTAATGTCAGCATCCCAGACTATAACTATATGTTCAATAATTTGTCTATCTCTTTTTTCATAAATACTTTCATGATCAATAAATTGGTATAAAAAAACTTCATCATTAATGAAATATTGCAATAGTTTTTTAATTGCTGCTGGCTCGGAAACCAAAAATAATCCATATCTTGCAGAGATGACTTGCTGTTTCACTCCTTCTACAAAATATTTTACGGACGTCACGTGATTGGGATTTACCACACTGCACAATTCCAAAAATCGACTACGGACAAGTTCCTCGTCGTGTTTCCATACATAATCAATTTTATCAATTATGCTATCATCCATTAATTTTTCAAGTGCGAACAGAGCATGCCGTTGTAATACTCCATTTTTGTTCTTATCTTTTGCGTATTTTAAAATATTTTTCTTCCAAAATGTTTTCTCCGCTTGATTAAAAATATCTCGTTCAATTAGAAAACCCACAATAAGGACAAGATTACCAAGTTGAACGAAGCGTTCAGTATCGGAGGAAAAATGAATCTTGTTTACATATGCTTCCAACATATAATGCTGAGAAATGTCAAAGTACCGCGCTAGATTGCTGGCAATGTCCCAATCAATCCAGTGAAGAACTGATTGGTAATATTCAAAGACTTGTTCAAATATTGACTTCTGGTCTTCCACAGATAACTGGTTAATATTAACCCTTGTGATGAGTCGATGGTATTCCTCTCCTTGCAGGTAACCGTCATTTTTACGATTGGTAAAATCCAATATTGGTTTCAACAATGTAATGTCGAGTTCAATTAAAAAAGTCAGGGCATTGGACCAACTCGCATAAATCTCTCTAAGTTCTTGATCAACTATCAAATCAAAAACAGTCTGGAGTGGATGTCCAAGTCGACTTATTTCTTTAGATGCTAAATATTCCTGAAACTCAGTATTTTCAAATTCAATGGTGTTTCCATTGTCTTTCAAAGCTGTTTTGTCGTAAAAAATTTCAATCGGAACTTGCTGCAAAAAACTTGCTTTCAAATCAGATTTCAAATCATCAAAGAAAGTCATTAATTCATCTTTGGTCAGGATATTGGTCTGATATATTTCCATCAATAGTGCGAGTTTTTCCAACACACGTTTTATTAAATCTTTTTTTTGGGTTGTTAAGTTTTTGTCTTCTAGCTCCAGCTTTTTGTAAATGAAATATTCGAACAAATCTGTCCTAGTCACAGAGTCTACGTTGCCAGATTTAATATTATTGATGTAATCTACCAACAACTCCAAATAACGTGGAGTTTGAATAATAAGCTCTCTATTTTTAAAATTTAAAGAGTTAATAAGCTTTTCAACTTCAGCCCCAGAGATTAAGTTAGTTTTCAAATATCGCCTGACATCGTTGAGTGAAAATTGCGAAATATGAGCGTATCTAAAGTCAGAATCAATAAATAGCTCCTGATATTTTTGAAAAAAATACCACCTGCAGGCGACTACAATATTTAGTTTAGGGTAATTCGCCGCCAATGTTTTAAGCTTTTCAACTGTTGCTGAAAATTCTTCTTGTTTGACCTCGTCAAGAGCATCAAAACAAACAAGCAATTCTTCGGAATTTACGATGCTGAATGGTTTAATTTTTTGTTCGATAATTTGTTTGTCAATAAAATCTACAAGAGTTTCTGAAATTGACATTTTTTTTAAATCCACACAAATTGATTTTTTACCCCTCAAGCTTGATTCTGCAGTAAGTTCTTTAAGTAATCTAGTTTTCCCAAAACCTGCCTCAGCAACAACAAACATTCTGGGATAAGTAAAATAATCTCTCAGTTTTTCCTTATCATCACCTTTGTTGACGAGAAAACTTGACCTTTCTATTCCTGGTGTCGCTTCTCTAAAAGATTGAAAGATTTGTATTCTTGGAATAATATATGTTTTGTTGGATTTTATTATTTCTTTAGACATTTTATAATTATCAGTTATTAACTAATTTACCATTAGCGGAATGACTATATCCTTACTTGTTTTTAAATATGCAAGCTCATTTTGTATATTTAACTTTGTAATTGTAGCGACGAGGATGCGAATTGATAAAATATTTCTATCCCACTCTGACCTAGGTGATCAATACCATCTTTAAGGTCTCGTTTTTTATCCAAAACCAACAAACACGATATAAAATTACCGCTAATTTCTTGTTTAATTTTGCTTACTTTGTCCAAATCTTTTCTAATTTGATTGATAAAACCATTATCCGATTCTCCATTTATCCTACGAAGTTTAATTTCTATAATCACTTTTGGTCTATTAAATCCAAAGCCCTTACTTGGAAGTTTGAAAATATCATTTTTGACCCTTAAGGTACTTACATCAACAATCACAATGTCTGATCGCCATTTCAATTTTCCTGAATTACCATACCAGCGAACCTCGGAATGAACGGTTATGGATTTAGAATTGTCTGAAGTATGTATTGGTAAGCTGAATTCATCAATTTTCATTAACTCATTGAACAAAAAACATCTAACATCATCCTCAGTTAAATACTTATCAGGATACTCCTTAAAATCGCTTATTATTTTTTCGATGGCAATACTAATATTCTCTTGTGTGGTCATATTTCACATATTTATTTCTGCGATAATTCATAAAAATTATATGCCACTTTATAGATTTTCATTAACCATTTTACCAATAATATTTTCAAAATTGTTTTTTAGATCGTGTTCCCATATTCTGATATTATTCCACCCTATTTTTGCATAATGGGCATCCACTTCTCGGTCTCGCTCAATATTGTGCTTGATTTTTTCTTTCCAGAATTTTTTGTTGGTTTTAGGCATTGAACCGTGATCTTTGCATCCATGCCAAAAACAAGAATCTATGAATATTACGGTTTTATATTTCTTCAATACAAGATCGGGATTGCCGAAATATTTTGGAGAGTTCTTTCGATAACGAAATCCCGCTTTCCAGAGTTTTTTCCGAAACCCAACCTCTATTTTGGAATTCTTATTGCGGACTTTAGACATTATGCCGCTTCGTTTCTCTTTGGAAAATATATCGGCCATAATCGTCTTATTTCAAAAACCTGATCTGAAGATTCAGTTTGAAAAGTAGCTTACCATTTTCTTCGTACAATTCGCCATAACCGTGTCGGGTGGTGCTCGGAGCGTCGAACTTCGTATTTTCATACAAGTAGGAACGAAACTCGTCGCGATTATACAAGTGATAACAAACGACGTCTCCATTTTCCTTCACCACGATATACCCGCCTTGTGCCTTAGAGAAACCATCCCAAGACTTGCTCGGTACCATACCGAGGGCGACGGCATCCAAAAAGTTTTTTATTTTAAACTCGTAATTGGTTACTCCAAATTTTAGTTTCATTTTCTCGTTTTTGGAAAGCTCACCAGTCAAATCGGCAACCGTTCTGTGCACATTTGAGAAAAAGTCCAACAGCATTTGAGCGATGAATTCTGGCAATGCCGTATCGATCATTTTCATATTCGATTCGAATTGCTCATTGGATACACCCACATATTCAAAAGACCCGCCGTGTGTTGATATCTCGTGAATACGATCACGGACTTGCGCCCTTGTTTGAATCGTATTAACTTTCCCGATCTCTCCCTTAAAACCATGGACTTCATAAATAAAATTTGTGGTGTGCCCCGAGTTCAATAAAGTGGATGCTCCTCCAATCATTGATTTTATGGAGAAGCCGAGCATCGGCATCGTTTTTGAAATCCTGTCGTAGATGATCGCCACCAAATCGGCCTTTTTCGCATTGCTGGCTTTGACTTTCGTACAAAGCAATTCATTCATCAGCTCCCGAGCTTCGGGAATATTGAAAGAGGGGCTTTTCTCGTGCTTGATTCTCTCAAATATTTTCAAAGTTTTTTCTTTCAATGAAGCCGTGTCAAACTCCTTCAACAATCTGCCTTCGTCGTCGGTTATCAGAAGCTGTGCAGACGATTGCGAAATATCGTATATTTTAGTCGTTTCATCTTTTTCTTCCCTGATAATCTTGTGAAATACAAAATATTTTCCGTCGATTACTTCGAGATTTTTATCGGCCGCAAAAAGCTTTCTTTCCTCTAATATTTTAAGGAAAGCATAAAATTCCGACCACTCTCCCTTATTGTTTCCTGTTTCCATATCACTTTCCATTTTTATGTTTCCGTAAAGTTTTAACAATTTCTTCGGCAACGGCTTGAATTGCGGGAACGGCAACCGAATTTCCAAGCTGTTTCATGGCTTGCACCTCGGACATTGCGGGGGGAAATTCAAACCAGTCGGGGAATCCTTGCATCCTCAGCCCCTCTCTCGATCCAAGCTGAACGATTTTTCCATCGACACGGTATGCGTCCCAATTTCTGCGATCGGTTATTCTGCTTCCACGCCCTCCGACTCGAAGAGTAAAGCCGACTTCTTTATCGCATTTTCCGTTAAATATATCCGACATGGTATATTTCAATTCTTTTACGGGTTCGGGAAATTTGAAATCTATGGATTTGTCTTTGAAGCCGACCATGAAAAGACGCGGACGATGTTGGGGCAGACCGAAATCGGAAGCTTTTACAATCTGAGGGAAGAATGAATACCCCAGCTCTTCGGTAAGAATCCTTTTGATTGTCTTGAAGGTTTTACCGCCGTCGTGGCTGAGCAGACCTCTCACATTCTCAAGAAAAAAGGCTTGAGGTTTTTTTTCTTTCATTATTTTGACGATGTCAAAAAACAATGTTCCCCGCGTCTCGCTGAAACCTTTTTTAAACCCCGCCTGGGAGAATGGTTGGCAAGGAAAGCCGGCCGTCAAAATGTCGAAGTCGGGGATACTTTTCGGATCGACTTTCGTTATATCACCGACGAAATTCCCAGAATCAAACATCTCGGGAGAAAGCTTGTAAAGATTGTGATGATATGTCTTTTGGGCCGGTGCATCCCACTCGGAGACAAAAGCACACTCGGCTCCCGAATTATGAAACGCTATATGAAAACCGCCGATTCCGGCAAACAAATCGATAAATTTCAAATCATCTTTTTTCTTTTTGACTTCGGGCGGATTCTTTAGCGAAATATCCTGACGAAAATAAACTTGATTTGCGTCAACAAGCAGATCAAACAACGATGCCTGAGCACCTTCGGCAACATATTCCGTGCCGGACAACTTCGTGTTTTTGACCTCGCCGAGTATGCTGTGAACTTCGTTTTTTGCGATAATCAAGAAATCAACGACGTTAATGCCCATTAACTGACCCGCCTCAATAATCCGCTTAGCAACTTGTTTGTCTTGTTCGCTAGGCGAAGAATCTCCGGAAGGATGATTATGGATCAAAATCACACCCGCCGCATGTAATTCCAATCCCGGGGCGAAAATTTCTCGCGGGTGAATAATGCTTTTATCCAGAGTCCCTATGGAAATGGTCTCTTTTTTCAATAAGGCATTGCGCGCGTTCAAATACAGGCAAACCAGATGTTCTTGCTTCTTATCTTTCAAGTCGGAAACGAGGGCAACCGCATCTTGAGCCGACAAAACCAAATTGTCCAATGAATTTTGTTTGTCGAAAATTCTTCTCGTCAAAACGAAAGCGGATGAGATCTGTAAAGCTTTAGCCTGTCCGATTCCCGAAATTTGAGTCAAGTCATCAACTGAAGCGTTGAGAAAATTATCACCGAACTTTTTCAGAATTTTTTGCGATAAAACTTTTACATTGGTTCCTTTTATTCCGCTGCCGAGTAAAATCGCCAAAAGCTCGCTGTCGGTCAATGCGTCAGCTCCCTTTTCCAGAAATTTTTCTCTGGGTCGATCAAATTTTGGAGTATCACTTAATTTTGCCATGAAGACTCATTTCTCAACAAATACCAAATTTGCTTCTTTCTTGATCATATCACTAATCTACTGAGTTTTGAAGCGGTAAATGAGCTCAAATTAAGCTGGAGTATTATCGTTTAGATTAAGAAATATTTTCAACGGTTTTCCTTAGTTCTAATGCCCCGACTGGTTTGATTCCTTGTTTTTCAAGATTTTTCAGGGAGATTGATTTTCTGTTGTTTAGAATTGTGATTAGTTGTTCTTTTGTGAAAACGTAGAATTGCCACTGGCTTAAATCCAGTGGATTGGCTGTCTTGTGATCTTCGGCGGTAAAATAGCAGAAGATATAGTAGTCGGCGTTGAATGTTGCCTTTTCTTCCATCTTCCCCGTTTTCGGATCCCAGAATCTGGTTGGACTTAAAACAATGTTTGGCTTAGATAATTCCTTTTGCGCCCAGGCTTGCAACTTCGCCGTAGTCTTTATTTCAATTGTTTTGCCATTTTTCAACTTAAGATCGTACGCATCCCACGGATTTCTTACTTCATCAACCGTACCGAGTAAAAAGGATACTATGTACTCGGCTAAAACTCCTCTGGTAGTATTTTGAAGTAAATCCGAATAGGCCCAAGCCCAAAAATCCGATGCGCAAATTGTTTTGTCACGGTTAATAAACTTGGTATTTGCCGCTAATTTTGCAATTTTATTCGGTTGAATCATTATTCCGCTTTATCTGGGCGGCAAGATACAAAAAGCCCGCCGCCAGCGATGATCTTGCGATCACCTGTATCCCTTTCGAGATACAACTATCCCTAGTGCTCTGACGACGAGCTATTTACTAGGGATAGATTTTGCGCCATATCTCAAAGAAAATCTTTGAGGGTTAGGCAATAAGTTTTGATGTACGATAACTACTTAATAATAGCATAACCACGCTTAAAGTAAAGCATTTTTATGCACATCTGGACTTGTAAAACACTTGCGGTATAATCCTCCCTGAGCAAAAGATCAGAGAGGAAATATGGAACCACTGGAGCCACAATTCAACAATAAAACACATACCCGAATGCCTTACGAGGTAAACGGCGTTTATGCTGACCCAATCAAGCTTGGTAGCACACAGATTCAATATTGCCTTTATGCTAGAAAATCCAGCGAGGATGATGAGCGCCAGGCACTTTCAATCGACTCGCAAGTAAAAGAAATGGCCGACTTGGCTCAATCTGAGGGGTTGCTAGTAACCGATATACGACGAGAGAGTCATTCAGCCAAGAATTCGGGAACCAGGCCAGTATTTAATGAGTTGATTGCCGACATTAAAAAAGGCGAATTTAACGGAATTTTAACTTGGGCACCGGACAGAATGAGTCGAAATGCCGGGGATTTGGGAATGCTGGTGGATTTAATGGACAATGGCCACTTAAGGGAGATTAGGACCCACAGCCAGGCTTTAACCAATTCACCGAATGATAAATTTCTGTTAATGATTCTAGGAAGTCAGGCGAAACTTGAGAACGATAACAAGGTGATTAATGTTAAGCGAGGGCTCAAGGCCAAATGTGAAATGGGATTCAGACCATGTGCTCCACCACTGGGATATGTCAACGAAATCGGAGGCAAAAAGGGCTATCGAAAGATATTCCTTGACGCAGAGAGAGCCACAACAATCAAAGAGGTTTTTGAACGGGTCTCCAACGGTGAAAGTGACCGGAAAGTATTAAACTGGCTAAATTCAATTAACTTTAAATCTCGCCAAGGTAAACTGGTAGTTTTAAGTACAATTTACACAATTCTTAATAACACCTACTATTATGGATTCTTTCAGTACCCAAGCGGAAGTGGAACTTGGTATCAAGTAGCTCATGAATCCATCATTACCAAAGAACTATTCGATAAAGTGCAAGAACGGCTGGCTATTATTCCCAAATCCAGACCGGGGACGAAAGAGTTTGATTTTACGAAGCTAATCTATTGCGGAGTCTGCGGTTCAGGCGTAACCGCTGAAGAAAAATTCAAACGACAGGATAATGGAGTAATTCGAAGATACGTATATTATCACTGCACTGGAGGTAAAGACCGGAACTGCAAACAACCATATATTCGAGAAGAAGAAGTCACGGAGCAAATCTGTAATATTATGGATCAAATTGACCCGGATACATTAAACACCCAAAAGCATTTGCAGGAGGAAATCACCAGATACGAAAGATTCATGCAAAAAATACTAAAGCAAAAAGTCAGCAAAGACTTAAACAACGAAGTTGATTTAAGGGATTACTCAAAATTCGTCCTTCGCGAAGGAGCCAGAGAAGAAAAGCGAGAACTCCTAAATTGCCTTAAAATCAAGATGAGCTTAAAAGACAAACAAATCTCAGTGATTGAGTGATTATGATATAATTTAAGCATGAGTGAAAAAGTTCCAAAAATTATTTTTAAAGCCATGCCTTTGTCGGAATCTGTTGACTCGATCCACGGTTTTTTAAATCCTTATAAAAACGAGTGGGACTGGAGCGAAATGATTTATGGGGAATACCCTAACATAAAAGATAAACTTAAAGGTATTAATAAAGTTGGAGATCGAAAAGCGATTGAAACGGACTTTTTTAAGGAATATATTGTGAACAATGATATCGACTTATCCGCCACCGCCAAAATTTTTCAGCATTGTTGGGATAAGTTTGGAAATGAAATTTTTTTAGTATTGGCTGAAATACTCGAAGTCGATTGGGCTGGAATACCGCCAGAAATATCTGCATATATTTCATTGAACCCAATTAACCCAAGAGATATTGAAAATTTTAGTTTTGAAGTGTTTTACAAATATCCGCAAGAACGGGTAATCAGCGTTTCTATTCATGAGTTACTTCATTTTATTTACTTCAAAAAATGCAGACAAGTTTTTCCGAAAACTAAGGAACGAGAATTAGACGCTCCTTATCTCGCTTGGCATCTAAGCGAAATGGTGCCGGCAATAATTTTGAATGATGAGTGTTTACAAAAAGTTTTTAAATATAATTTTCGGTCATATGACATTTACGAGGATGCGACTTTGCATGGCAAATCATTGCTGTCATATCTTAAAGAATTTTATGACACAAGAAACGACTTTGAGGATTTCTTAAAAAAGTCATGGGATTTTGTCCAAGAGAATGAAAGTTTTATTCAAGATTTGTAATAAAAAAGGAACTGAAAATGGAAAATAAATATGATGAAGCCCATTTTGCTGAAATATATGATCAGATAGAAAAACGAACTGACGATATACCTTTGTTAACAAAGTTCGCCAAGAATAATAAATTGAGCAAAATTCTTGAACCTTTCTGTGGCAGTGGCAGAATTTTATTACCTCTTGTCAAAGCAGGATTTGATCTAACTGGCATCGACCAATCACAAAGCATGCTTAATCGATTACAGAGGCAGTTAGATGATGATAAATTGAAAGCCGAATTAATTCATGCCGATGTTTTGAAATCAGAGTGGCCAAAAAATTTTGACTTGGTAATTTTAGGCGGTAATTCATTTTATGAATTTGGAAATGGTGACGATCAAGAACTTTGTGTCAAAAAAGCTGCACAATCTTTGCGACCTGGCGGTTTTGTTTATATTGAAAACGATAATATGGAAGGTAAGCTAGATAAGTCGTGGCAGAAATTGGATGTTCGAAAACATTGGTTCCCATCAGGAGTTTGTAAAGACGGAACAAAACTCGACACTACTGTCACAACAAAATCTTTTGATGTTGACAACAGAATTTGGCGAGCAGAACGAGTCACAAAAATCACCTATCCTGATGGATCAGAAAAAACTATAAAACAAGATGCTGTAACTCATCCATCAAGTGCAGTTGATATTCAAGAGTGGCTCGAAAAATATGGTTTTAAAAAAATTGAAAAATATAGCAGCACCAAACAAGATCCGTATTATTCAGGTTGCAAACGAGCAGTATTTTGGGCTCAAAAGAAAAACTAGCAATTTATATTGCTGGTTGATAAGATTTAGCTATGAAATACAAAATATTAGCAATTGATATTCAGAACGATTTTGCCACCGAAGGTGGGAAGCATTATACTCACAAACCATCGGTTGATTTTCTGAAATCTAAAATTTTGCCTTTTCTCAAAGAAAAAGGAATCAAAATCGCTGAAATTGTTTCTGATTATCGACAACCTCGGCCAGGAGATGCTGACGAGTCTTGCGTCCCTGGAACATGGGGATATGAATCAGTTGTTCCAAAGGAATTTGTCGGCGGTCAGTGGATTAAATGTATGAATTCTCCTATTTGGACTAGGGATAATGCCGGAGATACATCAAAAGAACCTGGGTTACCAAGACAGGATACAATCGGATTTGGCAAGTGGCTTGAAGAAAATATAGGCAAACCTTCCGAAGTGACTCCTGTTCTTATTGGTCTAACAATTGATTGTTGCGTTCTATCCACTGCACAAGAACTAAATTGGCGAGGTCATTATCCAGTCGTTGTTAAAGAAGGCGTTGACCATTACACTGGCAAACAAGAAATGAAAGAAAAGATTTTTGAAACTCCACTTCCTAATTGGGCAGATGCTGTTGACTGGGAAGAAATAAAAAATAAACTTTCATAATGAAAAAATTAGCAATACTATTACCTGGTTTTTTGGATTCAAAAGATTATCCTCATCTTGTTGATCTTGATGAGAAATTAAAGAAACTAGAATATACCACGGTTCGTTTGAATCCAACTGGAACCTGGGGAGATTCGGAAGATGCCAGCAAATACACGATGACTCAGTATCTAGCAGATGTTGATGCCGAAATAAAAAAACAAGGTCAATATGACGAAATACTTCTTGCCGGACATAGTTTAGGTGGTACAATTGCATTAATTTATGCATCTCGGCATCCACAAGTTACAACCACTATCGGCATAATGTCACCTACTACTTATATTCGAGATGAGAACTTGGAAAAGATTGAGAAGTGGAAAAAAGAAGGATTAAAAACTTCGAGCAGGAATTTGCCGGAGGATGAAACCACAAGTAGAAAATTCATTTTGCCGTATAGCTTTATCGAGGATGCTGAGCAGTATGATGTGGTAAAAGAAATACCCAATTTTCATGGAAATATGCTTCTAATTGCCGGAGAACTAGACGATTGCGTCGTTCCGCAACAACTCAAAGATATCTACAATGTGGCTAATCAACCAAAAGTATTGATTGAAATGGAAGGAATTGGGCACGACTATCGTCATAACGCGAGAGAGGTAGAGTCCGTTAATAATAATGTTATAAATTTCTTAAAAGATTTGTAACAACATATTGTTTTAACCAAACATTGATTTTTTCTGAGGATTTTGTTAAGATAAAGAAAATTACAAAAGCGTTGACGCCGCTGACACGGCTGAGCTAACGGAAGAAAATCGAAAGATGAGTAGAACCGTTCGGGAAGTTCCCGTTACAGAACGAAGGATGTGTCGGAGTAAAATTCGGAGCATCTAAAGAATAAATTAAGGTGGCACCGCGAGAAATCGCCCTTATATTGCTAAATTTGTTTAGCGACGTAAGGGCGTTTTTTAGTAAACTGATATAATTAGGATAAGGAGCAAAATGAAAAGGGTAAAAGTTGATGAAGTTAAGAAAAGTGCTGGCGAAGAAGTGAAAATCGCTGGTTTTGTTCAAGCAATTCGCGATCAAGGCAAAATTCAATTTCTGATGATTCGCGATATTTCCGGAACTATTCAAGTTGTGGTTGCCGAACAGGAATTGTTGAAGAAAGCGTCTGAACTGAAACTCGAGTCTGTGGCTGAAATTATTGGTATGGCCAAAGAAGAAAAACAAGCCCCAGGCGGTTTTGAAATTGAAGCGAAAAACATTGAAATATTATCAACACCTGCTGAGGAATTACCGATTCCAGTTGTGGAAAAAGGCCAAGAAGAGACAAACATTCAACAAAGGCTTGACTGGCGATGGTTGGATCTGCGAAAACCCGAAAAAACTCTGATTTTCAAAGTTTGGACGGAAATGGAACAGGCATTCAGAGAATATTGGACAGGTGAAGATTACATCGAAATTCATTCTCCAAAGTTTATGTCTACTCCGAGCGAATCGGGAGCAGAATTGTTCGAAGTCAAATATTTTGACAGAAAAGCTTATTTGGCTCAATCACCGCAGTTTTATAAACAGATGGCGATGGCTTCCGGCTTTGAAAAGGTTTTTGAAGTCGGTCCAGTTTTTCGAGCCAACCCATCATTTACTTCCAGGCACGACACCGAATTTACCGGATATGATGCTGAAATATCGTATGTTGAGTCACACGAAGATGTTATGGCTGAAGAATCCAGAGCAATTCAATTTGCTTTGAAGAAAATAAAAGAGAAATTTGGCGACGAAATTCAAGGTAATTACAACCGGGAAGTCGTTGTTCCTGAATTACCATTTCCGCAAATAACCATGAAAGAGGCTAAAGAGATTCTATCTAAACTTAATGTTAAAAATGAGCGAGACGGGGATTTAAGTCCTGATGAGGAAGTAAAGATCTGTGAATACATGAAAGAAAAAACTGGCCACGAATTTTTGTTTGTTACGGAGTATCCGATCGCTGTTCGACCCTTTTATCATATGCGAAAAGAAGATGATAAGACTCTAACAAAAAGTTTTGACCTTTTGTGGAACGGGATGGAAATTACAACTGGCGCGCAAAGAGAACACAGATATGAGATTTTGGTTGAGCAAGCAAAAGAAAAAGGGCTAAGTCCTGAATCGATAAGATTTTATCTGAACTTTTTTAAGTTTGGCTGTCCTCCACATGGAGGTTTCGGCTTGGGCCCAACCAGAATGCTGATGAAATTATTTGATATTGGAAATGTTCGGGAAGTAACTTATCTTTATCGTGGAGTGAAAAGATTAGAACCATAAAAATATTGCCATCCCGAAACTTAAGATTTGCATGGTTTTTTGCTGTGGATTGTTTCTGCCAACATGGGAACTTTTTTGATCCCTTTTTGTTTTCGTAAACAATTCGTAATTTTTTCTGTCCTTTTGTTAAACTCGTACAAATTTAGCCAAACACAATTTGAAAAATAGTTGGTACGGGAAAGAAGATTGAAGATAATTCCTTCGGCAGCGTAAGTCGCTATCGTTCGCTTGGAAAAGATCTCGGCAAATTCAGCATTATCGATACCAACGTGCTGTTTCGTCCGTAGAATTTGTGAATTTAAAGTTGTCATATCAACCAACTTTTTTAGTGATAACATTTTCATTGCCATATCAAATGATTCGTCATAATCTTTTTGAAAAGATTTGATGAGTTCGGAAAATAGCACTACTCCACATTTAATTGGATAATTTTGCACAGCCTTTTCAATTAGTAACTTGAATAATCTAAATCGCGAGACATTTTGTTGTTTGCTCGTAATAGCTAAAGACTCAGGGGTGATGTAGGACAAATTGGTGTCTGCAATAATTTTGACATATCGAAAATTAATCCCCGATTTTTGTAAGGACTTTAAAATTTTTATCTCTTGACCGCGATATTCAACTGCTTTAGGCAGTTCTGTGAAGTTATCATCTTTTTTGCCCGAAAATATCTCATTCAAGTCCATTTGATAATCAATGTATTCTTTCCCATCAAAATAAATGACTTTTCTTGGAGGACATTCAAAGTCGTAAAATGTAATTTTTTTATCCAACAAAATAGATTCAGATAAATATTTTCTGAAAAACGATCTGTTTATAATTTTCAATTTCAAACCTGATTCGATTTTCTTAATTAATTCATTTTCGTTCATTCTTTTCCTTATCTAAAATAATATTAGCAAAAATAGCTCGGGGAGGGATAAACCTCCCCGATTTGTTCATACCAGTTGAATTACTGGCAACCACCGGTCTCTCGGAAGTGCAGCGTTTTGAAGCACGCCAACACCCGGGCTTTCAACACCTAGAAGCACGGGATTGGGACCAAAACACTCGCCACGGATCAGCACTCCGTCAAGTGCAAACCCAGACCAAGTGCGTTCGACGAAATCACAAGCGACATTTGCCGGGGTGTTTGACGGCAGAATCGAAACTAGCCGTTGCCTTTCAAGCTCGCTGATCTTTTGCGGGGTATTGCGCCACGGCTTCTCGCGATACAGTCTTCCAAAATCGGTGAGATGTTCAACAACCACCCGATTGTTGGAAACGATCTCGATGCTTGGACTTACTGGTGTAGCTGGTGGAGTAGTTGGTACTGATGGCAGGATAAGCGCGTCTGCAGATGCGTAAAGCGCCCGTGCCACGAACGGAAGGCCAAGTGTCTCGAACTCAGATAGGAATCGTGTAGCCCTCTCAATCGCCAGAATAGCACTGTTCGCCAGGACTGCTGGAACATACTCAGCGTCAAATCCTGTTTTGTTGCTATTGAGCCTGAACCCCTGACCCTTCATCTTGGGACAGATGAAGAAGACAAAGGTAATCACTTCGTCAGCGACTTGTTGATACAAATTGCTGACCTTCAACACTGACGACAACTCCCGTAGCCGACTGAACATATCCATTCCCAGCTCCCCTTTCGTGGTATCAAAAAACAGCTCCTTCTCTTCCGAGAAGGAGCTGTTTTGAGAACTTTGTCTAAAACTTAACGATCAAAACAATTCTTTCCCGAAAGTAAAGAATTGTGATGATGAATATTATTTAGTTTTTTGATATCAGTTTTCATCTTCAATTAATATACACTAAATTTGGTGATTTGTAAAGCTTTTGGCGAATCTACCGAACAACTCTCGCACTTACTGCGTTCCAGTCGCCCAGAACGACATGTGTTGGTACCGATGGCAGGAATCGAACCTGCGACGCCCTCCTTAGGACGGAGGCGCTCTATCCACTGAGCTACATCGGCATTTCTCTCTGGATTTTAGCACAATTTTCGGTTATGATAAAGCGGAATTGATTGTCGGGGCGTAGCGCAGCCCGGTAGCGCGCATCGTTCGGGACGATGAGGTCGCTGGTTCAAATCCAGTCGCCCCGACCAGGATAAACATTAAATAGGGAGGACATATGAACGATAAAGTAAAATTCGAAATTACCACTTGGACAATTGTGAAATTATTTCTTGTGGCGGCCGGTTTCTATTTTCTGTATTTGGTTCGCGACATTGTAGCTCTGGTCTTTATTGTTTTAATTTTAGTATCTACTTTTTCGCCGGTCATTAAATCGTGGCAGCAAACTATTGGCAGGTTAGCGTCGATATTTTTGCTAGTTTTATTGGTAGTTGCTTCGCTAGTGGGCGTTTTTTATATAATCATCCCGCCTTTGGTCAACCAAATTTCTGAACTTGCATTATCTTTGCCTGACTATATCGCAAATACAAACTTCAGCGCATTGAGAAATTACACTTCAGAAATAAAAAGCGGTTTGCAGAGTCTGTCGTCCAATCTCGGGTCAGTTACGAGTAATATATACTCGTTCACTGCCGGTCTAATTGGCGGAGTTTTTACCTTGCTGATGATTTTCGTTCTGACATTTTACATTCTTCTTGATGAAGACGATGTCAAGCGTTTTATATCATCTATCTTTGCACCAGAGCACAAGGAGGCGGCAGTAGGTGTCATAAACAAAATCGCCAGCAAAATCGGTAGCTGGTTTAGAGGACAACTGCTTTTGGGACTGGTTATATTTGTTATCGATTACATCGGGCTCTCAATAATTGGCATTCCCTATGCTCTTGTCTTGGCGTTGATTGCCGGAATTCTGGAAATTGTTCCCACAGTTGGACCAATCATTGCCGGGATTACGGCTGCGCTGTTTGCTTTAACAATCTCTCCTTGGAAAGCATTATTCGTTCTAATTTACTATTTCGCAGTTCAACTGGTAGAAAACAACGTTTTGGTGCCGAAGATTATGCAAAAAGCCGTGGGCATATCTCCGGCGGTTATTATCATTGCAATTTTGATCGGAGCAAAATTAATGGGCGTGGTCGGGGCAATATTGGCAATTCCACTAGCGGCATCAGTTTCCGTTCTAATTCTGGAATGGCCGACGATCAATAAGATATTTTCAAAGGAATAGAGATTTAACGGAGGCAACCACACTGATCTTTAACACGGATCTAACACTGATGAAAATCAAACAGCGCAAGTCGAAGAATTTAATAAACCGCAAGGCGAGGTTTGAATACACTTTTGTTGAAGACCTTGAGGCCGGGATTGTACTTACCGGCGAAGAAATTAAAGCTATTAGAGCCAACAAGGTCAACTTAAGCGGATCTCATGTAAAAATAGTCGCCGGCGAGGCATGGTGGATTGGGGGAGTCATTTCGGTCTCAGACGGTGACCAGCAACGAACTAGGAAACTGCTTTTGCACGCCGAAGAGATCGAGCGGTTAGTTTCAAAGTCTGAAGGAAAAAGTTTAACAATTGTTCCTTCAAAAATCTATCTCAAACACGGAAAGGCAAAGATCGAAATTGCCCTATCACGCGGCAAAAAACTTCATGATAAAAGATCAACTATCAAGCGACGGGAAGAAGAGATTGAGGCCGGTAGAGCCTTGAAATCTAAGATCCAATAGAGAACTCGCAACCGCAATAGTTTTGGCGGTAAAGGTTATTTTTTGTACTAATTTCCGAGGCTTTTTTGATGCCGTCGTTCTTTTTGAAATCAGCAGAATAATAACGGAGTAGATCCCCACTTTCGCGGGGATGACTTGTGGTCAATTTTTTACTAATTTTATCCCCTATTTCGTTGATTGTTTTTGAGTTCTTGTGGGGTGAAATTGAAAGCTCGGCGGCAAAATAATTAAATTCGCCGTCATGATGATCATTTGCTTGGGCTGCAAGAGCCGCAGTTGCCTCTAGCCTCATTTGATAACAAGCCTGACATCGTTTGCCGCGTTCGGGTTCTTTTTCTAATCCTTTTATCAGCCCCAGCCAATAATTATGTTCCTCATCCCAATCATATTCACCAACTATAATTTTAATATTCTTTTTATCACAAAAATTTAGAAGTTCGGTCAATCTTCGATCGTGTTCGACTTTGGGAAAAATATTTGGATTATACCAAAAAAGTGTTACATCAAAATCATCTTTTAGTTGTTCGTAGACTCCGGCGGTACAAGGAGCGCAGCAGGCATGGAGTAATATTTTCTTTTTCATAGAAGTATTTAATCATATTCGTGTCAAACAAAAAAGACCAACATAAAGTTGCTCTGTTTTGTTTGGTGGAGCTGGTTAGAATTAATTTACGCTCTATTCAAGATGAAGCTAAAAGATGGAAGGAAATAATTTACCCACGCTTTCAGAAGAAGAAATTTGCCTTGCAATTATAATCCCTTGATGTATTATCACTACATACCGACAATGTGCTATTATTGGATCATAAATATCAAACAAATGCTTGCATAACAAGGAGACACAATGTCAACAAATAAAGTACTTTTCGAAAACAATTCAGAGCTGAAACGTTATTTGTTGCAATTACTCGGGAAAGGCACTAAGAAGGGAATTATTGTTGATGCTCAAACCAAACAGCCTGCTTTATCTCTAAATGGAGAGGAAGTAAAAATAAAGGATTTTGCTGGGATTCGAAAAGGGTCAGAAATTATTATTAAATCTGATATTGGTTCTTTGATCGAATACACCAAAAAATTTAGACTAGGTAAATAACATGGTGAGTATCTGGGAAAAATTATTTGAAAAATTTCAAATAAAAAGATCCAGTATTTTGAGTGGCATAAAAATACTAACTTCTGAAGAGAAGAAGGTTGAAGTTAAACTCGAAAATTGTGTTGTTAATATAGTTAATCCCCATTATGCCAAAGGTGAAGAAAAGCAAGTTATTGATGACTTTATAACTAGTAGTTTTAGTAGACGGATGGAATTTATTGAGCCCAGTGCTGATTTAACCTGCCTAGATTATGCAAAAATATCATCAGATCAAGAATATCAAAGCATTGTAGGTTTTTTCAGAAATAGATTGCCACAAGTAGATCTTAATTTACTCGAAACTGCATTGTATTTAAGAAAAGTTTATAAGAGCGGAGACAGAGAACGATGCAAATTGCTGAAAACACAGATCATAAGTCGATATGGAACAAGGGGTGCAAACTTAAGTAATCTTTGCACCGCAGGCTATTTGGAAAACAGCATAATACCCCTATTTAAGGAGCTCGATAAAGAAAAATGGCTAGAACCTGAAAAATTTAGGAGTATTTTTTACGACCTAATTGATAGCTATCCAACAGCTGTTTTTGTTTATCAAGGCATGACCGATGATGACATCAACAACAAAATCTTTAAAAAAATTAGAGAAAATGTAGAATTTGGTTTGTTGTATTTAACAATACATGGTATTGGAAAAGATAACATTAAAACTGTCAAGCGAGTGCTGCAAAGAATTACGAGTGAATCCTTAGGCAAGTTAATAAACGAGGAAATTTTAGGCGACTCTATAAAGGCCCGTGTTGAGTTGTCCCCTATTGGCAATAATGAGTTGCCTTCATCACTTGAGTAGTTTGACAAATGAAGATAGAAAAATGAATGTGCCATACCCCCGAAAAATGATTCTTATCCCACCCCCTCTGTTTCAATATGACGAACACAGAATTGCAGCAAAAATATTTAGTTATGCAACAAAATGCAACAATTTCAGTATCAAGTCTTTTCTATTAACTAATGTCAAAGTAAATTATACTTTTATTGTAGTTCTAACTCCAATACTAAAATAGTTAAAACTACTTAATACTTATCTAAACCTTTTTTCCCAGAAGTAGTTGATGAAGTACTATAAATTGATTCTCGATAGGTTGGACATCTTCCACCAAAAATTCCATAGTAAGAACCCCCGCATTTGATCCAATTTAATAACAGGAACAATACAATCAACAAAATTATTGTAATAAACATTGAAATTGTAAATGCAAAAAATTTATGTTTCGTTTTCATGGCAGAATAAAACCACAATAAGAATAAAATTCCTGTAATTACAAAAATCAAGATTAAAAACCGCTCGACGCTTGTACTATCACTAATACTCCCGAAAGCAAGAACAACTAAACCGATCAACCAAAAAGGCTTTTGATACCATTTTTTGGCCGAAACTTTCGCAATGTTAGATTCGGTCATTTTATCTTCTTTCTAAATTACTTTATTATTCTTGCAAACTATCTAATTCGAGCATAAATTGATCTACGAGGCCTTTCTATCCACGATACTGTTATTATTTTAATCAGCAAGTTGGATAATGATAGTCATCATCTGCTGAATAATAAATTTCTTTTCCAGTAATTACCACTTTGAAAAGGTCAGGAATAAGCTTGCCAAACTCAATTAGTACCCAAATCGCAGTAAGCAACGCTATCGGGCAAGCAATAATCACCAAGAATAGGCTGCTTGGATACAACCCCGTCCAAATTGCCCACTGGAACCCCACTGTGGTCATCAAAATAATCGCCAGACAAACAATTAATGCACAAAACGCTTTGACTCTCACTATTATTTTTTTCATTTTATTTCAATTATTTTCATTGAATAAAAAGGACAGCCGTTCTAGCTGTCTAGGCAACCAGGCGGATTACGCCCAGTTTTTCGAACGACTGCCCTATATCGGGCATAATCGTTCGTTGGCAAAAATAGCCAATTCGCCATGGTTACCTAGACGATTAAATACTACCAAATTAGCTGACAAGATTCAATCGTGCCGACGCTACAACATAATTTTAATGAAATTTGACAAGTCACCAATTTAGCGATAAAATTGAATTGTTCTTCGAACATTTATAAAACATTCTTCTGAATGGGAAATTAGTTCCGTGTTATCAGTAAATAACATCTAGTGGAGAAATCTGGAAAAATCGTTAAGCAATTGGCTTTGCTTAAATGGAAAACCAAAATCCATTATCAATCTCTTATTTACTGGCGAGATTAAACCTGACGGAGAATAGCCGATGCACCTGGGTGCATGTCTATTCTTTATTTAGTTTAGTCTCTTTTTTGTAGGCAGCACTCAACGCTGCCTTTTTTTGTAAAAAATTTATTAACAGAACAAAGATAATCCTTGTAGTTTTCGTTCTGTTACTACAGGGATTTTCTTTTGAAAGGAATTGAATGAATCGAGAAAAAAAGAAAAGATTGACTGGATTCAAAGTGGAGATCGAAAAAGCAATCAAAGCTAAATGTTATGACTGTATGTGCCACCAGACAAAAACTGATTGTTTGCTAGAAAATTGCTCACTTTTTCCGTTCAGACCATGGGCTAACAAATAATGCCTTTATTCTAAATAAACATAAGAAATCAAGGGTAAAAATATTCAAAATCTAACAAATTCGTATAAGAATGAACGATGATAGCATAAAAACAAATAAGACGATAAACAGTAAAATCATTGAACAAGAAAACGAAGCTTGGGCAAGATTTTTGTATAAACAATATAGAAAGAAAAAAATCAAAGAATCTTTATTAAAAATTAAGGAAAGAGTATAATAAATATGGACAATAAACTACGACACAATCAATTATTACTTGTTGACGCAAATGGCAGTCTCTTCATTCCGTGTCGTAGCGGATTGTCCAGAGGCTGCCTTTTGTGTTGGCGGAGGAAATAAAAATGAGCATAAAATCTATTGCTCTGTGTCGTGTATCCACATTGGAGCAAAAAATTGAAGGCAACAGCCTAGAGAGGCAGGAATCAAGCGTTAAAAAAGCATCAGAACTTCTTGATGCTCCTATTGTTAAACAATGGTCAGTGGATCAGTCCAGCAGAGCTGGGAAAAACCTTGCTAGAAAAGATTTGAAACAAGCATTTGAATTTTGTAAGGCAAATCGTCAAGTTAAATATTTGCTTGTAGATGAAGTTGACCGTTTTATGAGATGTATAAAAGAGTTTTACTGGTATGAAGTCGAATTTGAAAAGTTAGGGGTAATTGTTTATTATGCATCTTCACCTGAATTAAATGAGAATACAACAGCAGCAAAAGTCGGGAAATTACTAAAAATTCTCCAAGCAGAAATGAGTAATGATGAAAGAGCTGGTAAATCGCTTCGTGGGCTTAAGGCTCGAGTCTCTCTTGGATATTGGCCATTCCCACTTCACCAGGGTTACGCCAAGGGAACGGAAGATGGTTTTCATATTCCAGATCCAGCTCGCTTTGGATCGCTCCAAAAGGCGTTTAGAGAGGTATTGACGCAACGATACACTGTTAATGAGGCGTTTGCACGATTGACAAATCAAGGTTATACAGCACCTAGTGGCAAACTAATTCGAATTGATATTTTTCGGAGGTTATTAAAAGACCCCTATTATGCAGGAGCATTAAGAGTTAAAACTTGGGACAAAGAGCTGTGGAACGACAAAGGACTGCACAAAGCAATGATCACTCTAGAAGAATGGGAAGAATTACAACTAATTGTTGATAATAAAATGCGGAAGTTTCAAAGAAAACAACACAATCCAAAATACCCGCTTTCGAATTTGTTTTATTGCGGTGATTGTTTGGATAAAAAAATAGTTGGCTACGATCACAGAAACGGCAAAAATAATTGGATTGGCGAGGAGTATCGTTGCAGGGGTTGTCACAAGGTGATTAAGAAGCAAAACGCTCACGAGTGGACTGATGAGCTTTTGGGTAACATAGAGATGGTTGAGAGCAACACGGAGGGTTTTAAGAACGCTTTGCGAAGGGTTTGGACAGAACAGCAAAAAGATAGCTTCTCGCTGTTAAAACAGCTTAATATCAGGTTGGCGAAACTAAAAGACGAGAAAACAAAACTAGCAGAAGGCGTTATCAGCCATCCAGATATTGCGGAGGAGTTAAAAGAATCAATCGAGAAAAAGAAAGCGGAGATTGTCGAACTTGAAAAAGAGATCACAGAAACAGGAAATATTGAGAATGATTTTATTGAGTTTGTTGAGTTTTCAGTCGGCTATATCAAAGAATTAAAAACGAACTGGTGGGGACTTGAACATGCCGACAAAATAGAGTGTAAACTTTTGATTTCAAAACAGGACATTTTTATAAATTCTGTCAAAAAAGTTTACACCCCCGAAATTAGTCCTATTTTGAAGCTAATTCGGGATATTGAAATGGTCAAAAACGACCAAAAAAACGATATGGTGGAGCTGAGGGGAGTTGCACCCCTGTCCAAAAGGTAGACACAAAATTTTCTACAAGCTTATCAACGACTAAAAGTTTTCGAACTGACGGTAAAGTCGCTGCAAAAAATCGTCAGTCTATCCTTAGAATATCTTGACTTAAACCGCTAAGGAGTCAGGCTAAGTGCAACTCGAAGTATGACGTTCGAATCTCGAAATTCGAGTAGATTTCAAGTGAACGGTCGCTGCAATTAAGCGGCGACTGGCGAAAGAGCTAATCCTGCGAAAGCAGTTTTAACTTTTTCTGTAAGTGTTTTTGCACTTAAAGTTTGCATTGTTAAGGTCATGGCTTACCTGCTTGCAATAGTGTATCTAAAATCCTTCTGTCGAAGCTAATACAGCCCCATAATCCGCCGATGCCAGAATTTCGAAATTCGAAACCCGAATATCGAAACAAAATAATTATAGAACAAACTTTATCTACTGTCAATAATTGTTTTGACGGAGGGCGTCGGACATGGCGTGGATAAATTTGCCGATAATATTTCCTTCTCCCGTCTGTGGAAGAATGTAAAACAAGATTGTTGCAATAATACCTAGACCAATTACCCAGCCAATGCTATAGAAAATACCTTTTAGTATCATCCAGCCTAGACTATTTGACCGGTCAGTCGCTCTCTTGAGTTTAATAATTGATTCAATCAGATTTTTTTCATTTTCCATTTAGGCCTCCACTGCTAATTATATCACAACTTTAGTATACTTAATCTATGCAGCTGAGGAAAAATATCCTGGTAATTCTAATTATTATTGATGTAATTTGGTCGATATCAGCCTTGATTTATGATTTTGAGCGAATTATAAACCTGCCGATATTTTTTTGGCCTTTTATCGCTATCTGCCCAATTTTTCCCATGCTTTTAGCAATTCATTGGATGACCAGTATTTATGGGAAACAAAATAATTTTTTGTTATCGTTCGCTTCGATTCCAAGTTTTGTTTACCTAATAGCGGCGATTATTTATTATCCAACTTGGATAACACTGAATGGTTTTGATATATTATCATTCGGCCAGATATTTTGGGTCGCCGTTTATGGATTACAGGGGTTATTTTTAATTATCCACAATCGAATCAAACCCGTTTATTCAGCACTCGTTTCAATTTTTTTATTAATTTCTTTTTTTGTTCAATTCTCAACTAAATCGTTTAGTTTTTTTGATACTTCAAACTTTAGCCGACAACTTATCGTGGCTGAATATTTAACCGTAGCAATTTTTACATTGGTACTATTTTTAGTTCTAGCTAAGAGATCGAAGAAACTATAAAATACTCTGGGTTAAAGTCGCAGAGTATTTTTTAACGCTCTGTGTGCCTGCGGCTTTACTATCAATCGCTTCATCCTCGATTTAAAGATCGAAGTTTTCGCTGTCTTGTTATAAAACTTTTTTTAAATACTGGCCGGTGTATGACTTTGAGTTTTTGGCCACATCTTCCGGAGTTCCCAAGGCAACAATTTCTCCGCCGGCCGCACCGCCGTCGGGTCCCAAGTCAATAATATAATCAGCCGATTTAATAACGTCTAAATTATGTTCGATAACCACAACAGTATTTCCTTTGTCAACCAAAGCCATAAGTACTCCAAGAAGTTTACTAACATCTTCAAAATGCAGACCTGTAGTCGGTTCGTCTAAAATATATAATGTTCTGCCGGTTGATTTGCGGGAAAGTTCGGTAGCCAATTTAATTCTTTGAGCTTCTCCGCCGGACAAAGTAGTTGCTGGCTGTCCAAGTTTAATATATCCCAGACCAACCTCAGAAAGCACTTGGAGTTTTGGTTTTATTACCGGAATATTTTCAAAAAATTTCAACGCTTCATCTACGGTCATATCAAGAACTTCGGATATATTTTTATCCTTATAATGAATTTCAAGCGCCTCGTGGTTATATCTTGCGCCTTTACACTCCGGGCAGCTAATGTAAACATTCGGCAAAAAGTGCATTTCAATCTTTAAAACTCCGCAACCATGGCAGCGTTCGCATCTGCCTCCTTTAACATTAAAAGAAAAGCGTCCCGACTTATAGCCTCGAAGTTTTGCTTCAACTGTTGAAGCAAACAATTCTCGAATAAAAGTAAAGACTGCCGTATATGTTGCCGGATTACTCCTGGGAGTCTTGCCGATCGGGGATTGGTCAATCGTTATTACTTTATCAATATTTTCCGTGCCGGCAATATCTTCATGCTCTCCTGGGACTTCTTTTGCATGGTAGAATTTTTTAGCCAGCGATTTCGACAGGATATCATTAATTAAAGTAGATTTGCCCGAGCCAGAAACTCCTGTAATGCAAGTAAACGTATTTAGCGGGATTTCAACATCGAGATCTTTCAAATTATTGGCTCTGGCTTTCAAAATGGAAATTTTATTACCGTTACCATCTCTTCTAATTTTAGGGGTGGCGATTTTCTTTTTTCCTGATAAGTATTCACCGGTAATTGAATCGGCTTTTTCAATTTCTTTTGGTGTGCCCTCAAAAATGATTTTGCCGCCTGCTTCACCGGCGCCGGGGCCGACATCAATTAGCCAATCAGCGGATCGGATTGTTTCTTCATCATGTTCGACAATTATTATTGAATTTCCCAAGTCTCTTAAGTTGGTTAAAGTTTTTAACAGTTTGGAATTATCTTTCTGATGCAAACCGATAGATGGTTCATCCAAAATGTATAACACACCTTGGAGTCCGGACCCAATTTGAGTCGCCAATCTGATTCTTTGTGCTTCCCCGCCCGAAAGGGTGGCGGCATTTCGATTAATAGTAAGATATGGCAGACCTACATTCAGAAGAAAGGATAACCTTGCTTTTATCTCCTTAATTATTTGGTTTGCGATAATTTTCTGTTCTTCATTTAATTTTTCTTCAAGTCCCTGAAAAAAACTGTAGCAACTATCAATAGTCATATCCGAAACTTCGATGATATTTTTATCGGTGATCGTAATTCCCAAAATTTCAGGTCGGAGTCTTTGCCCCTGGCAAACCGGGCAAACTCGGTTTACCATGTATTTTTCAATTTCCGAACGTATATAATCGCTCTGCGTCTCTTTGTAGCGTCGCTCTAAATTTGAAATAATACCTTCGTATTTCAATGAATAACCCGAAACGTCGTAACGATCTTCATCAGTGCCGTAGAGCACCTTCCGAAGATGTTCTTTTTTTAATTGTCCGATCGGTTTGTCTAGCGGAATCTTGTGCTTGTCTGCCATCGCTCTTAATCCGGCCATGTACCAAGTCGAATTGGAAGCTGTTTTGGACCAAGGTCTAATAGCTCCTTCGAGAATTGTTAAGCGAGGATTGGGAAGAATCAGTTTCGGATCAATCTCCAATATTGTTCCCAGGCCTTGGCATCTCGGGCAAGCGCCATGTGGAGAGTTAAATGAAAATGATCTAGGCGCAATTTCCGGTAGTGATATGTTGCAGTCGGGACAAGCGAATTGTTCAGAAAATTGCTCTTCTGTTTTCTTGTCAATGTACGCAACTTTTATATAGCCTCCGCCAATTTCCAATGCTTTTTCAATAGAATCAAAAAGTCTCATCTCCGTACTTTTGTCTTTGCCACCGTGCTCAATTATCAACCGATCAATTACCACCTCAATCGTGTGTTTTTTTTGTCGATCCAGTTCCTTTGATTCTGCTTCGTCGATGTCCATGACGGCTCCATCGACCCGAACCCGCGAGAATCCGGATTTTCTTATTCGGGCAAAAACATCTTGGTGTTCGCCTTTTCTATCTGAAACCAAAATTGCCAGAATCATTACCCTGAGTGTCTCAGTAGTATTATTGAGCAGCTGGTTGGCGATTTGCGTCGGAGTTTGTTGTTTGACCGGTTTTTTACAGTTTGGGCAATGAGGAATACCGATTCTGGCGAAAAGCAATCTTAAATAATCGTATATTTCCGTGATTGTCCCCACGGTTGATCTGGGATTATTGGACGCGGATTTTTGGTCAATAGAAATAGCCGGCGACAGGCCTTCGATATAATCAACGTCCGGCTTTTCCATCACGCCGAGAAATTGTCTGGCATACGAAGATAAACTTTCAACATATCTTCGCTGTCCCTCGGCAAAAATGGTATCAAAGGCCAATGATGATTTTCCCGAACCGGAGAGTCCGGTAATAACAACCATTTTGTCTCGCGGGATTTCAAGAGAGACATTTTTCAAATTATGTTCTCTGGCGCCGATGATTTTTATTTTGTTCATATATTAGTACTAAATTTATAGCCAAACTGCTAGGTATTGTAGCAAGTTTGTCAATAGAAGTAAAGGCTAAGTGTTTGGCCTCTTCCAAAAGAATATTTTTTTTGTTAGGTTAAGTTATGTAGGACAATTTCTGTCTAAATTCCGTCAAGTATGCTAGTATATTCTATAATAAATTACATATACAACAATTAGGGGATTGAAAGGAGAAAGAATGGTTGAAAGCGTTGACACTGTGATAGGTTTGAATGTGAACCTCAAAGGCAATCTAAAAAATCAAGGTTCTATTCAGGTTAACGGATCTGTTGAAGGGGAGGTGCGCAGCGATGATAATATCACAGTCGGTGAAACCGCGATGATCAAAGGCCCGGTTGCGGCAAAAGTTATCGAAGTTTCGGGAACTATCAAAGGTTTAATTGAGGCTTCGGAAAAACTTGAGATAAATCCCACCGGAAAAGTTATTGGGGATATCAATGCCAAGTCTCTTATTATCAAACAAGGAGCTATCTTTATTGGCAAGTCTGCAATGCCAGACCAAGCTGGTGACGCAATTGAAACAAAAGATGAAAAGCCGGAGGAGGAGCCGGAAGAAGAAAAGTCTTCAAAATAAATTAAGCTGGCACTAATAAATGTACTATTATATTTTTGATGTCAGAAAGTGCAAAAATCGCCGGCAGATCGAAGTTATAAAGGATTACTTGTCAGGGCTTGGTATCTCCGGTGAGTTTGTGATTCCTGATAGAATTCGGCCGGCGAGGGATTTAGCCGAGCAAGGCGTTTTTAAAGGCTACTCGACAATTGTTGCAATCGGTTCGGATGACTTAATAGATGAAGTAGCAGCAGTTATGCTCTCCAAACAGCAGGCTTTTGGTATTGTGCCGCTGAAGGCCAGCGACAATATTTTAAAGACAATCGGCGTCACAACCTGGGAAGAGGCGGCTACCAGTCTTAGATATAGAAAAATTACTGATACGAGAGTAGGGATACTTAATGAAAAGCATGTTTTTTTTAGTTATTGCGAAGTTGATTTGGAGCGGCCTGCATCTCTGACTTTGGAGTTTGAGAATTATATTGTCCAGGCAAAGGCTCGGGAGCTTTATATTGCAAATGTTATGCCCGGAGTCAACAAAAAAGATCCAGGACTCTTGGATGTGATTATGAAAAGCGTTGATCCAAAATTTGATACCATTTGGAGTAGATTGAAGCGGGCTGTCGGCTCTGTTCCAGGCGCTAAAGAGAAAGACGCAACAATTATTCGCAGTGATGGGCTTAGATTATTTTCTCCTCGCCAACTGTCCATTCTTGTTGATGGTCGGCCCTTTGCTAAAACACCGGCAACATTTGGCATATCGCAAAAAACTATCCGATTGATTACAAAGAAGAGCTTAAATGCTTGACCAAACTTGAGTAATTTGTTAGTATTACTTTTGTTAGGAATTAATCTTCCTTCGCCACGGCTACAGAGGACATAGGAGACCAAGATAAGCAAAAATTTTCTTCGAGTCAACGATCGGATTCGGGCTGCAAGAGTATTACTGATCGATGAGGATGGGACATCACATGGTGTTCAATCTTTGTTTTCGGCCTTATCATTGGCCCGTCAAGCCGGCTTAGACTTGGTGGAAATTTCTCCGAATTCTAATCCTCCAGTTGCCAGAATCATGGATTTTGGCCGCTTTAAATACGAGCAAGAAAAAAAAGATAAAGACAACAAGCAGAAATCCAAGATATTTGAGGACAAAGAAATCAGATTATCGGCGAAAATTGGTGATCATGATCTTCAAGTCAAAGCTAACAAGGCCAAAGAATTATCCGAAAAAGGTCACAAAATAAACATTTCGCTTAGATTACGCGGACGTGAAAATATCTTCGCAAACCGGGCAATAGAAGTAATTAAAAAGTTTGCCGATATTGCCGGCATGGAATTGCAAGAAGAACCAAAAAAATTAGGGAATCAAATCAAAGTCAATTTAATTAAGAGAAAAAATTCACAAGGTCAAGATGCCGAAATTGAAAACACACAAGACGTCAATTAAAAGATTCAAAATTACCGGAAGCGGTAAGATTCTTCGAATCCCAGCTGCAAAGAATCATCTTTTAACGAATAAATCTGATCGAAAAAAAGGTATGGTCGCAGTTAGCAAGAATGACCAGAAGAGAGTCAAAAAACTAATTGGAAGAGGATAAGATGTCGAGAGTTAAGCGTGGAGTTACAACTAATGCAAAACATAAAAGACTTTTAGCCAAAACTAAGGGTATGAAGTCTAGCCGAAGAAGTTCCGTTAAACTGGCAAAACAGGCAGTACTAAAAGCTGGAACAAATGCTTTTATTGATCGTCGAAGAAAAAAGAGAGATTTTAGGGCTTCTTGGATAATTTCTATAAATGCCGCTTGTAAAATAAACGGAATTACATACTCGGAATTCATTAATAAGCTGTCAGATCAAAAAATCGAACTAAATCGAAAGGTAATGGCAGAGATGGCAAAAACTGAGTCGGAAGCGTTTGCAGAGCTAGTTAAACAAGTCACTAAATAAATCATTCAGGTTTGGTCATAACTAAAAAGCGCTAGTCAGCGCTTTTTAGTTTGTTAAGGCCAGAAATTGCCAAGAGGGTTATCGTCACTACGATTGCGATATCCGGGATATTGAACATTGGAAAACCATGAATATAAATATAATCAATTACGCCTCCTCTAAAAATCCGGTCGAATAAATTAGAAATGAGCCCAGCTAACAAAAATGTTATCAGTCTTCGTGATTTAGTTGTAATTATCAAAAAATAGATTGAGATCAACGCTGCAAGAGATAATAGAACAATCGAAATAGTTGCGGATTCAAGAGTTCCAAATATTAGTCTAGTGTTTAAGTAGACAAATTGAGTCGGCATCAAATAAGTTATTAATTGGAAACCCAAGGCTAAAAATAGGGCGTATGTGAAATTCAAAAAGAAACGATTTACTTTTTTGTTTTCTTTTCGCATGTAACACAAATGGCCGCGTAGGGCATCAATTTAAGTCTGCCATTTTCTATTTCCTGTTTGCAGATTGTGCATCTGCCATATGTACTTTTTTCGATTGAAGATAGCGCTATGTTAATTTTCTTTAACAAAAGTTTTAATTGTGTATCGACGCTTAAATTTGTTTCAAAATCTTCAAATTCCCTGGCATTATCATCTTCCCCTCGACCATAATCCGGGTATTTTTCTAATTCTGTGATTTTTTTCTCTAATTTTATCTTCTCGGTTTTGAGCCGTTTTTTTTGCTTGGCTAAAAATTTCTCATCAATTTTCATTAATTCCCCCCTTTCTCTTGATATAGTATATACTGAAAACAAAGAATGCTGCGGTGAAAATTACAAAAGAAGTCAACTGGCTCAGGTTAATACCAATAATCAAAGATTTATCAGCCCTGTATGTATCGATAAACACTCTCCCGAGAGAGTAGAGCATAATAAAATTCAAAAACAAGAAATATTTAATCAGATATTTTCTGGCATAAGTATAAATTGCTAGGTTAATTGAGAATACGACCAATCCAAGATAAATTTCGAAAGCAGTAACAGGAAAATGATTGTAGTATGCGAAGGTTCCGTAATATCTTTTGCCAACCTCTCCGGCTAAAACACAACCGATTCTGCCGATTGCGATAGCCAGAGGGAAAACAATACTAGAGAGATCCAACCAAAGGGCAATTTTTTGCTTTTGGGCCCTGAGCAAGAGAAAGAATACCGCTGCGCCGACAATAAAGCCGGCAAAGGAAACCAATCCTCCTTGCCAGTATTTGTATATGTCAGAGTAATTACGATACAGAGACAGATTAGTTGCCAGAAAACCGATTCTGGCTGCTATTAAGGCCGAAATAACAGAGATAATATAGTTGCTTAAAAACCGATCGGTATTTGCATTTTCTTTCTTCGCGAATCGAAATAACAAATAACCGCCAATGACCAGTGCCAATGTCAAAAACACGCCATGACTGTAGATATTGTATCCAAAAATTGAAAACAAGACGATTCTCATAATCGCATTTAATTTTTTATCTTTAGTTCAGTCTAATTCATATTGACTACCGCTGTCAATAATTGCTAACATGTAATAGTAATACTAAAATAAAAGTAATGGATGATAATAAAAACGAACAGTCCGAAAGCGAAACTCTAAACAAAATCAATCCCGGAAAAACTGGAGCAGTCGGATTTTTTTCTTTCCTGCTTGATTTAGTTAAGACTTTTGTTGTAGTGATGCTAATTGCCTTTGCAATTAGATATTTTGTTATTCAGCCATTTGTTGTTGATGGTGATTCCATGACTCAGACATTTGTTAATAACGAGTACTTGATTGCTGAAAAGATTTCCTATGATTTCAAAGCGCCAAATAGGGGTGACGTGGTCATTTTTCGATATCCTAAGAATCCATCAATTATATATATCAAAAGAGTCATTGGTCTTCCGGGAGAGACTGTAAATATCAAGGACAACAAAGTTATGGTGGGGAAAACTCCAGACGGTCCATTTCAACAATTAACTGAAAATTATCTGCTGCCCGATGTTAAAACAAGTATCTACAGTAACGAAATTAACAAAGAGGATTTCAAGTTGACGCTAAAATCCGATGAGTTTTTCGTTCTTGGCGACAACCGAGAACACTCTTCAGATTCACGGGAGTGGGGAGTTCTTCCGAAAGCAAATATTATCGGTCGTGTGTGGCTAACAGTTACGCCACTGGAAAGATTCAAGCTCTGGAGCAAGCAATCGTATTAAACCGGATGATGTAAATTACATTAAAGTTTATGGGACGAGCATCATCATTTAGATGATTTTTTGTTTGTGATTAGATCGATAAAAATCGGGGTACCCATGAATGGAAAATTATCTCGAATACGATTTTCTAAATATCTTAAGTGTGAAAAATGAAAGAGTTTTGGATTCTTTGAAACCAATTTAAAAACAATCGGGTTAGTATTATTTTGATAAAAATCAATAATCTTTGGTAACTGCGGATTTTTTTCCAAAGCTTCTTTAATTACTTTTTTAAGAACTGATTTATCAATTTCCAAATATCTCTGATCATGAATTTCAACAATCTTGTTTAAGAGCACATTTAAGTTTTGTTTTTCTCTTGCGGAGATAAAAATTACCGGGACAAAAGGTACGAATGCCAGGTTTTCTTGCATATAACCTAAAATCTCCGACATTTTGTTTTTTTGATCAGTATCATTTTCTCCGTCCAGTAGATCAAATTTGTTAACGCCAATAATTATAGATTTGCCTTGTTCTTTAGCCTCGCCGACAATATGAGTGTCTTGATTCGTTAGTCCTTCATCTGCGTCAACCAAAACTACAACTACCTCGCTGTTTTTTATGGCTGACATAGTCCTAATTATTGAGAACTTTTCAATACCCGACTCGACTTTTCCTCTCCTTCTTATGCCCGCTGTATCTACAAAACTGATAGTTTTGCCTTTGTGCGTAATAATTTCGTCCATTGTGTCTCTTGTGGTCCCCGGGGTAGTAGAGACGACTGCTTTTTCCTGTCCCGAGAGAGAGTTTAGTAAAGTTGATTTACCAACATTCGGTCGTCCGATGATAGCAACTTTAATGTCTAATGTTTTCTTAATGGATTGCTGTGCATTATCAAAATTGCTAGTCAATTTGTCCAGAAAATCTGCTACACCCCGTCCCGATATCGCCGACACAAATGACGGCTCGCCGAAACCAAGTGAGAACATCTCTTTGTTAACAATTTCTCGACCTGAATTATCAGCTTTATTTGCAACTAAAAAAGTTTTTTTACCACCACTGTGTAAGGTTTTTGCGATTTTTTTATCACTGGCTGAAATTTCGGCTTGGTCAATAATAAAAACGATAATATCCGCCTGCTCTATTGCAAACTTGGCACTCTTTTCTGTTAGGTTAACCAATTCGTCACCGGATTTTTCATCGGTTAAACCTGCCGTATCAATTAATGTGAAAGCCTTTCCGCACCAATCAGCATCGGCATAAATTCTGTCACGAGTTGTCCCCGGTATCTCGGATTCTATGGCCCTTCTTTTGCCTACTATTCTATTAAAAAATGTCGACTTGCCGACGTTCGGCCTGCCAACAATTGCAACTTTTGGTTGTTGTTGTAATTTTGTGTTCATCTGATTATGATAGCAGTAAGAATAATATATATTACAATAACACAAATTTAATATTTTTTCAATGATAATTGATGTAATTCCAGAAACAAAGACTTGTTGGGGTGAAGGAGTTTTTTGTTACGCGGTGCCGAAGGATTTGGTAAACAAAGTTGTAGCTGGTGCAATAGTTGAGGCTCCTTTTGGAAAAAATATGATTCGGGGAGTGATATCAAAAGTTCAAATTTCAAATTCTAAAGCTCAAAATGACACTTTAAAATTTAAAATTAGAGAAATTGTCTCAATTAATCAGGAATTTGTTATTCCGAAAAAATACATTGAACTGTCAAGGTGGATATCCGAATATTATTTATGTAGCCCGGGGGAAGCAGTTTCGCTCTTTTTGCCACCATCGCTAAAGATTTCAAGAAACAAGAAACAAGAAACAGGCAAATTAGAAGCCAAGAGATACAAGCTGAATTCACTGACAACTGATCAGAAAAATATTTTTGACAGATTATCACAAAATCTAGTTGTCAAAAAGAAAAAACCGGCGTTGATATATGGAGTGACCGGATCGGGCAAAACAGAGATTTATCTTCATCTAGCCAAAAAAACTATTGAACTTGGAAAATCAGTTGTCTTGCTAGTGCCAGAAATAGTCTTGACGCCACAAAATATAGAGCGCTTTGAGCAAGTTTTTGGTCAAGATGTTGTGTTAATGCATTCCGGACTCTCGAAATCAGAAAAGTTTAGTTGTTATAAATCATTTTCCGCTGGAGAAAAAAAGATTATTGTCGGACCGCGCAGCGCTTTATTGGTTCCAAATGAAAGAATTGGCTTGATAATTATTGATGAGGAACAGGAAGAATCTTACAAACAGGAACAAAATCCGCGATATGATGCTGTCGTCCTGGCGGAAAAAATGTCACAAAAGCTTGGTGCACTTTTGGTCCTCGGCTCCGCAACTCCAAGAATTGAAACATATTATAAAGCTGAAAATGGTATATACGATCTTTTTAAAATGTCAGGCCGTTATAATTCATTGATGTTGCCAGTCGCAGAAACTATTGACTTAAAAAATGAAATTAAAAAAGAAAATTATTCACCTATATCCGAAAAACTGCAGGAAGCAATATTACGCGTTTTAAAAAAGAAGGAACAAGCCCTATTATTTTTGAATCGTCGTGGCATGGCGACTTTCGTTTCCTGCCGTGATTGTGGTTTTGTCGTTAGCTGCTCAAATTGTGAAATTCCAATGATTCAACACCTTGATCAGAGTGGAAACTATTTAATTTGCCATCATTGCCAAAAAAAACTAGCGGTTCCGGCAAAGTGTCCCGATTGCGGCAGTATTCGAATTAGGTACTTTGGTTCTGGCGTCGAAAAAATTGAATTAGAGATAAAAAGACTTTTTCCGAAAGCTAGGATAAAGCGGGTTGATGCAAAAGTATTACATAATCATAATGAGTATGAACAGTTTTACGAGGATTTTCGGGATCACAAGTTTGACATAGTAATTGGAACGCAAATTTTGGCCAAAGGTTTTGATATCCCGGGAGTATCACTTGTTGGCATAATTTCTGCTGATGTCGGACTTCATATGCCACATTTTCGAGCTTCAGAAAAAATATTTCGTTTAATTACTCAAGTTTCCGGGCGATCCGGTCGAAGACAAAAATTGGGGCAGACAATTATCCAAACTTATTGGCCAAATTCTGCCGCTATCAAATTTGCCGCCCTACATGACTTTGAAGGATTTTATCAGGCTGAGATCGATAAAAGATTAGCTAAAAATTATCCGCCGGCTTCGCATTTGATACGAGTACTATCGGAAAATAAATCTGAAAGCAAGGCTAGAGAAGATATTAGAAAACTAGCGGTTAACCTAAAAGAGAAAGGCATTGAAATAATCGGGCCGGGGCCGTGTTTCTTCGGGCGGTTACATAACAAATACCGTTATCAAATTATTATAAAATCAAAAAATTTACCCAATAAAGATATTTCATCTCTTTTTTCTCAATTCGTGTCTCTGACTTGGGATGTTGATGCGTTGAATCTGCTTTAAAAAAACCAGGCCTGGTGGCCTGGGTAGTGATCCTTGCGGGCGGCTACCTAATGAAGCGATCACATTGTTTGCAATAGGTTGCGTCGGAAATGTTGAGCATATGGCAGTAGGGGCAGGTCCTGTATCCGGTTGGTACTTGGCCAGTTCGCTGGTAATCAGCGGCTGCCTCCGACTTGGCAGCTTCCTCGGCTTGTCGAGCGAGTTGAGCAGCGAATGGTCCGGCGAACAGCCTATTGGCGGCGCGGCGATTTCCTCCACGGGTCATAACTAAATCTCCCTAAATGGGTCCAGTCTGTCAATCTGCCAGAATTTTAGCAAAAAATATTTTTTTTGTCTAGAAAATTGCACTTATTTTGTTATACTCTGACTAAAGGCATTAATTATTTAAAATTTTTTCTATGAAAAAGATTTTTGTTACCGGAGGAGCCGGATATATCGGGTCACACACGGTACTGGAATTATTAGCAAAAAAATATCAGGTCATAGTTATAGACGATCTGCGGGCCGGGCACAAGGAATTGTTGCCGGCAAATATAACATTGGAAAAGATCTCATTAGAAGATAGAGCAGATGTTTTTCAAGTGTTCAAAAAACACCAACCCGAAGCGGTAATCGATTTTGCCGCCTATTTAGCAGTTGGCGAATCAATGACCCAGCCGGAGAAATATTTACAAAATAATGTATTAAACTTCATCAACATCCTCGATGCAATGTTAAAATCCAATTGTCGTTTGATAATTAAATCTTCAACAGCCGCAGTTTATGGTAATCCGATAAAAGAAAATGATGTCCCTTGGATTGAATCTTTCACTGAGACCTACAAACCGAAAAAAGCCGCGCTGTTAGAAGGGAAATGGGCAAATGAAGATGTTGTCGGCGAGGAGTTTTTGCAAAAATTCCTCGAGAGATATAGTGCAGAGATTGATAGCCGACAAGAATTAATATTATCTAATGAAGATGTCACTAAACTTCGTATACCACTTTCAGTATATGGAGTATCAAAACTTCTTGACGAAATCATCCTGGAAAAGTATAATAAGACATTGGGTATCAAATACGTTGCTTTTCGCTATTTTAATGTTTGCGGAGCCGACCCAAATGGCAGAACAGGGGATTCAAAACCTAAGCCAACGAATTTAATGTCAATGGCGATCCTCTCGGTCTTAAGCAAAATTCCCGAACTTTTAGTTTATGGAAATGACTATCCGACAAAAGACGGTACTGGTGTTAGAGATTATATTCATCCGTCAGATTTGGCTGTTGCCCATGTTCTTGCCATCAAATATCTTGAATCTGACAATAAATCGGAAATTTTCAACTTAGCCACAGGTTATGGTTCAAGTGTTTTGGAAGTAATAAAAGCAGTGGAATCAGCATCCGGGAAAAAAGTAAAATATAAAATTACGGATAGGCGAAGCGGCGATGCATCAATATCGATTGCTGATTCATCTAAAGCCGAAAAAATACTCGGTTGGAAAACGAAATATAATTTGACAGATATGGCAAAAACCGCTTGGAAGTGGGAAAGCTGTAATAAAGAAAAAATATTAAAAAAATGAAAAAACTAGATATTTTAAAGGATCCCAATCCGATACTTAGGGCACAGGCAGAAGATGTCTCTTCTTTTGATGGCCAAATACAGGAGTTAATCGACGATATGATTTTCACTATGAGAAACTCCGATGGTATCGGGCTTGCTGCTCCTCAAGTCGGGCAAAGCAAGAAAATCATTGTTGCCGAGTATGAAACACCGGAAAAGGAAGAAACAGAATTTCCACTTTGTGTCGTTATAAATCCTAGAATCGAAGATTTATCCAAGGAACAAGAATTTACTATTGAAGGTTGTTTGTCTTTCCCGGGTAAAGAACTTTATATTAAACGACCCAAAGGAATCATGGTTCGGGCGCAGGATCGCTGGGGAAAGGAGTTTCTAATCGAAGATGAAAAACTGTTGGCACGGGTTTTACAGCATGAGATCGATCACTTAAACGGCGTTCTAATGATCGACCATATTAAAACCGTCAAAACCATTTTTGTCGGAAATGGCTCACTTGGTTTGCCGGCACTGGAACGGATTACAGACGACCCCCAATTTAAACTTCTTGGTGTTATGACATCACCCGACCGGATAACAGGTAAAAAATTAATACAGCCGACATTAATTGCCGAATTGGCAGGTAAACTGGGCCAAAAAGTTTATAAAATTGCTGACATAAATTCAAAAGAAACGGCTGATCTATTGGTTAAGTTAAGTCCGGAATTAATAGTGATAACTGACTTCTCTCAGATATTAAAAAAGGAAATATTTGAAATTCCTAAGTATGGTGTTTTAAACATTCATCCTTCTTTGCTTCCGAAATACCGGGGGCCGTCACCTGTCGCCAGTACAATCCTTGCAGGCGATAAAAAGACCGGTGTTTCGGTAATTAAAATAAATGATCAGGTTGATGCCGGTGCAATTCTTTCTCAGCTGGAAATTAACGTCAAATCGAGAGAAACGGCGATCGGACTTAAAAAGCGATTGGCAGAATTTGGTGCTGATTTATTAGCAGAAACCGTACCTTACTATCTGGCTGATGAAATCCGGCCATTCAAGCAAAAAGAAGAAAATGTTTCTGTCAGCAAAAAATTCACCAAATCCGATGGGTTAATTAGGGGGGATGAATCACCGGAAATAATTGATCGAATGGTTCGGGCATTATATCCATGGCCTGGAGTATATATTATCAACAACGATAGAAAAATTTTTATTACTAAAACTCATTTAGATAGAAGCAAATCTTTAATTATCGATATGGTTAAGCCTGAGGGTAAAAGAGAAATGAGTTACAAAGATTATCTTGCAGGCAATCCAAAGTTGACCCTTGCACCAGAATAAATTCGGTGCGGGATCTTGTTTATATCATTTGATTGACTTTGGGAAGTTAATTTGGTAGAATCTCTACTAGAGAAGTTGTAAATAAAAGGAAATTCGGGAATGTTAAAAATCAGATTATCGAGAGTCGGCAAGAGTCACACGCCAATATATCGGCTAGTAGTTGCTGAAAAGTCTCGAGCGGTTAAGAGAGAAAATTTAGAAATACTTGGACTCTACAATCCAACTAATAAGGAAGATAGATTTCAGGTCAAAAAAGATAGGGTTCTTTATTGGATTTCTAAGGGCGCGGAGCCTTCAGATACAGCCAGAAATTTGCTCTGTGATTTTGATGTTCTTCCAAAAAAAGACAAGGCAAATATAGTATATGGTAAAACAAAGAAAAAGAAGGCTGATAAAGAAGAGGCATCGAATCCAGCTCCAGTAGCTGAAAATTCCGCAGAATCAATGGAAGCAGCTACAGAAGATGTATCCGATAATACGGCGACAGAAGAACCGATATCGGACGAATCACCTGCAGAGGTAGAAGCTCCGGCAGATGAAGTCAAAGAATCACTGATTGAAGCGGAAGTCTCGACGACAGGAAAATAATCATAGTGTCAGGATCCCGATCGAAGCATCGGGAAAAAAATCGGAATTACAATAGTTTAGTTTTCAAAGATATAATTAACGAAAGGAAAACTATGGCAGAAATTACAGATCAGGATTTTGTCGAGATGGTTGTCAAAGCTATTGTCGACAATCCGGACAAAGTCGAAACTAAAAGAAGCGTTGATGAAATGGGTGTTTTGGTCGAACTTACCGTTGCCCCGGATGACATGGGCAAAATTATCGGTAAGGATGGACGAACAGCTAAAGCAGTTAGAACTTTGCTTCGGGTTTTTGGAGCAAAAAATAACGCAAGAATTAATTTGAAAATTGTTGAACCTGAAGGTTCAGAGAGACCAGAAAAAAGAGAAGAAGCAAAAGAGGAAGACACATCATCTGATGTCAATGATGTTCCGACCGATGTCCTAGCTTAAATTGCTTAACAGTTTATTCCAACGAGACGCCACAAAGTTTTTTCTGAGTGGTGTTTTGTTTAAAAAATTATAATTAAATTTAGAATTTAAAATTATCAATTTAAAATAAATTTAAAAACTCTAATGTTTAAAACATTTAAAATTCAATTTAAATTTTAAATTGTTAAATTGAAAATTATGAAATTTGACATTGTCACACTATTTCCACAAATGTTTGATGGTCCTCTTTCTGAGAGCATTATTAAGCGTGCACAAGAAAAAAAACTGGTAGAAATCGTTTTTCATCAGTTGAGAGATTATTCAGAAGATAAACACCACAACGTTGACGACACCCCTTGTGGCGGCGGGAAAGGCATGGTTTTGAGAGTTGACGTCGTTGATAAAGCTATCAACTCAGTCGAAAGTCGAAAGTCGAAAGTCGAAAGTGCAAGGAAAATTTTACTATCTCCAAAAGGTAGAACATATAATCAAGATATAGCTAAAGAACTATCGGCCCTGGACAATATTATCCTTATTTGCGGGCACTATGAAGGTTTTGATGAGCGTATATATGATTTGGTTGATGATGTAATTTCCATCGGCGATTATGTTTTAACCGGCGGCGAAATTCCGGCAATGACGATTGTTGACTCTGTGTCGCGTTTAATCCCCGGAGTTTTATCAGAGGATTCGCCGGAATCGGAATCTTTTATGGAAAAAGACAAAGAAGGAAATTATCTATTGGAATATCCTCAGTATACACGGCCGATCGAATACAAGGGTAAAAAAGTCCCAGATGTTTTGATGTCGGGTAATCACGCGGAAATAGAAAAATGGCGGCGAGAGCATATGAAAAATAAAAATGACCAGTCGAAATGACCTGGTCGGAGATGATTCGGCGCCGGCCCACTACCATCGGTAGGATGATGTCCAGCTCGAGCTTGACGAGTTGAAGTGGTCAGCAGTATCGCAGTACTGCCCACCCGGCGAAACGATGCCTCCACACTCGCGGAAGTGCTTGCACTCCTTGTAGCCTTCATGGAGTTTCTGCGCTACGAAGGAGTCGCGTTGGCATTTCCGATCCCGCTGCCCGCTCGGCCTTCTCGTCGGCTGCAGCCTTCCGTGCCTTGGCCTTCGATCCCCGGAAGTCATCATACAAGTCTGACTTCCGTCCAGCACCAGTGTTCTTGCCCTTTGCAGGGCAACGCCGGTGACGTGTGAAGTATGGGCTCCAGTTCCCCCTCGGGTGATTGTCTCGGCGGGGCCCTGCGACTGGCCCCTTGCTTCGGCGGTTATGGTTTCGCAAGGTCCTGCCTCCTCCTAGATATAGCGACTTGCAGACTATTTATTTTTAACATATACTACATGAATTATCAATATAGAAAATAAAAAACGGAACTGGCAACAGCAGCCAGCTCCGGTGCACATCTGGTCCGGGCCATGATACGAAATAACCGAGGTGGTCGTTGGTCGTCAGAGCATGTCGCTCATCGGAAAGTTATCGACACCCGTTCAGTTATCGCCCACCAATCAGACAATTAAAAATTATACAATATTTATGTCCAGATTTCGAATCAAATCAAAATTCAAACCTACCGGAGATCAACCGGTTGCGATTGAAAAATTATCGCAGGGTATTTTTCGTGGCGAAAAATTTCAAACACTTCTGGGCGTTACCGGTTCTGGCAAAACATTTACTTTAGCCAATGTTATTGCCAGTACTCAAAAGCCGACTTTGGTTATTGCTCACAACAAAACTTTGGCCGCCCAGCTGGCAGATGAATTTAGAACATTCTTTCCGGAAAATTCCGTCCAATATTTTGTTTCCTATTACGATTACTACCAGCCAGAGGCATATATACCATCATCCGATACCTATATTGAAAAAGATTCATCAATCAACGACGAAATAGATCGTTTGCGGCACGCGGCAACTCAGGCGCTGTTGACCCGCCGCGATGTTATTATTGTCGCTTCGGTTTCTTGCATCTACGGCATCGGTTCGCCGGATGTTTATAAAACTCAGATATTAAATTTCAAAGTCGGTGAAAAATATCCAAGAAAGTATATTCTAGAAAAACTGACGACTCTTCAATACGAACGAAGTGATTATGATTTGCGCCGAGGTAATTACAGAGTAAAAGGTGAAACGATAGAAATATTTCCGGCATATACCGATTTTTCCTATAAAATCATTTTTTTTGGCGACCAAGTTGAAAACATTTATTCGATTGATCCGGTTACTGGTCTAAACAGAGAAAAATTCAAGGTTATGGACATTTATCCGGCCAAACATTTTATTACCCCAAACATTAATTTGGAGGAGGTAATCAGCGAAATTGAAAGTGATATGGAAAAGCAAGTAAACCGTTTCAAAAAGGAAGACAAGCTAATTGAGGCCCAAAGAATCGAAGAGCGAACAAAGTATGATATTGAAATGCTAAGAGAAACCGGTTACTGCAACGGTATTGAAAACTATTCGCGATATTTTGATCGGAGGAAATCAGGGGAACCACCATCAACTCTAATTGATTTTTTTCCTGCCCGCAGTGCTTCCAGCACAGCTGATGCAGGCGGGCCGAAGGATTTTTTGCTCTTGATCGATGAATCACACATGACTATTCCTCAAATTCGCGGAATGTATTTTGGCGACAAAAGCCGAAAAGAGACTTTAGTTAATTTCGGTTTTAGACTACCGGCAGCGATTGATAATCGGCCGTTAAAATTTGATGAATTCGAAAAGAAAATTGGCCAGGTGATATTTTCTTCTGCGACTCCGGATGAATATGAAAACGAGCACTCAAAAAACAATGTTATAGAACAGCTGATTCGACCAACGGGAATAGTTGACCCCGAAGTTGAAATTCGGCCGACCAAAGATCAGATTCCCAATCTAATCTCTGAAATCGAGAAAAATATCGGACGTGATGAGCGAACAATAGTTACCACTCTGACCAAAAGAATGGCTGAGGATTTGACTGAATATTTGCAGAATAAAAACATTAAAGTTGCATATCTGCATTCGGATGTGGCTACGCTTGAACGGACCGAAATCATTCGGAATTTAAGAGTTGGAAAATTTGATGTTTTGGTTGGTATAAATCTTCTTAGAGAAGGTCTGGATTTGCCCGAAGTTTCTTTGATCGGGATACTCGATGCAGACAAAGAAGGATTCTTGAGGGGCAAAACGGCTTTGATTCAGACCATAGGCCGCGCCGCCCGTCATGTAAACGGACGGGTGATCATGTATGCCGATAGAACAACCGGGGCGATGATGGCCGCAATTTCAGAAACTGATCGGCGCAGAAAAATTCAACTAGACTACAACCAAAAACACAACATTACGCCCAAGAGCACGCAAAGGGATATTTCAGAATCGATGGAGCAGCCGAAGGAAAAAATCGACCTGCTAAAAATTCCAAAGGGTGAAAAACGAAGAATCACCTCTGAACTCAAAATTGAGATGCAGGAAGCGGCAGTCAAGTTGAAGTTTGAACGTGCTGCCGAGCTTCGCGATCAAATTGTCGAGTTGGAACAAAAATAGTCTTTTGCGCTTGACTTTATAAGCACAAAAAGTTAATATAGTAACCTAGAAGGGTAGAGATGAATTCGAAAGAGTTACAAAAGATTTTTCAGGCTGTTGCCAGGAATTTGCGTTGTCCTCATTGTGGAAAACGCTATGCTTTTGACAAAATCCACATTGTGTCTTCCACAAATCGCATCTGTGTTTTAAGTCTGGAGTGCCAGGGCCATATGCCAATGATGGCATCAGTTGCAGTTTCCGGACAGCCGACTGCTTTGGAAGAATCTGGGATAACCTCAGATGAGCTAATTGACGGTTACAAAAAATTATCGCATGTTGATAGTTTCGAAGAATTATTTAAATAGAAAATCATGGTTGAAGAATACGATCTGTCCGCCAACACGAGAGGCGAGCAAAAAGCAAAACACCTAAGAAACGACAAGAAGATTCCTGCCGTTATTTATGGCAATGATTATGAAAGTCGAAGCATTGCAGTTAATGCTTTGACTTTTAATAAAGTTTTTGAAGAGGCCGGTGAGTCAGCCCTAATTAACTTAAAAATTGATGATGAACCGAAACTTAAAGTTTTGGTTCATGACATTCAAATAGATGCCGTTACCGGTGGAATTATCCATGTTGATTTCTATAAAGTTAACATGAAGGAGAAAATTAAGACTGCTATTCCGATTGTTGAAATCGGGGAATCGTCAGCTGTCGTTGATCTTGAAGGCGCTCTAATTACCAACAAAGATGAAGTTGAAGTTGAATGTCTGCCGGCAGATCTTATTCCGGAAATTGAAGTTGATATATCAGTCCTGAAGACTTTTGAGGATGTAATTAAAGTCTCGGATTTGAAAGTTTCTGCTGGCATTGAGATTTTAGATGATCCTGAAGAAGTAGTGTTTCTAATCCAGCCGCCGAGATCTGAAGAAGAAATGGCTGAGTTGGAGGAAGAGGTCAAGGAAGATGTTGAAGCTGTAGAAGTTGAGGGTGCGAAGCCGGCTGAAGGAGAAGAAGGTGCCGAAGGCGAATCATCCACTGAGGAAAAACCTACTGCTGAAAGCAAAGAATAATATGTACTGCATATAGTAAGTAAAAACCTGCCAGCCGGCAGGTTTTTACTTTTCCAAGAGAAAGAAGTCAGCATCCAAGTCTTCGAATTTTTCCCTAAACCAACGTCTCGCATCATTAACACCCAAGTTATAAATTTTGGGACCGATTTTTTCCAGAATAAAATCTAGAACTATTTCTGCCCGTAAATCACCAAGTTCTTCGTCGAGTTCTTTTAGAAAAAAGTCTTTAATGTCAGCGAGTAAAATTTTGTATTCTTCTTCTTTGAGCTCAAATTTCTTTTTCATACTTAAAATATATCGGAATTTATGCTAAAATCATAGCGCATGAAATTTTTCGTTGAAACAATTGGTTGTCAGCAAAATGAATATGACGCCTCTCGATTGGTGAATTTTTTGAAATCCGCCGGTTTTGAGGAAACTGGTGATGATGAAGCAGAGGCAATTTTTATTCTCGCTTGTGCCGTCAGACAAATGGCGGTTGATCGAATATACGGTCGGGCGAGGAATTGGATATCCGCCGGCAAGAAGGTGTATATTACATCCTGTTTAACTCCAGACGATAAGAAAAAATTGGAGAAAAAAGGCGTTATCTATTTTAAAGATTTGGAAGAATTGGCAAAACATTTAAATTTGAAAAATAAGAATTTCAAAGTTGCTTCCGAGACTTGTTATATTCCGATTATGTCCGGTTGTAACAACTTCTGCTCCTACTGTATTGTCCCTTTTACCCGTGGTCGAGAAAAATCACGGCCAGTCGTTGATATCATTAAAGAAATAAAAAAACTAATATCCCACTACCATACTTCGAAGTATAGAAGTGGAAAATTGGAGATCACTCTTCTTGGCCAGAATGTGAATTCCTATAAATATGGGTTTGCTAAATTACTTAAAAAAATAAATGATTTGCCAGGTGATTTTGAGATCTCATTTATGTCGAATCACCCGAAAGACATGACAAATGATGTCATTGAAGCAATCGCGATATTGCCAAAAGTAAAAAAAGAGATTCATTTGCCATTGCAATCAGGTTCAGATAAAGTCCTCAAAGATATGAACCGACCATATACGGCTCGACAATATTTAAAAATTGTCGAGAATTTAAAATTTAAAATTCAAAATTTAAAAATAACCACCGATATTATTGTTGGTTTTCCGGGCGAAACCGAAGAAGATTTCCAGCGAACTGTCGAAATTTGTAAAAAAGTAGGTTATTCTCTGGCTTATGTTAATAAGTATTCTCCACGAAAGGGGACTGCGGCATTTAAACTCGGAGATCCAATCCCTTGGGCAGAAAAACAGCGAAGATGGAAAATATTAGATGAACTCATAAACAAATAGTTTTGTCATTTCGAATGGAAGTGAGAAATCTACAGGTTATTTTTATATACAAAATTATGCGGTATATTTCTCGTTATTCGATGAGCTCATAATGTCGAAATGACAATTATTGCTTTCTTTTGAACGAGAGTTCGAGAATAATTGCGACGATTACGCCGAAGATTATCCAGAGAAATATTGCCGTTAGTGCAGCCATTACCTCATTTTGTGCTGCATAATTTGTATAGAGAGAAGAGAAAAGTATAAACATTATACCAATTAAAAGCCCAATCAACCCGCCAATTAATACGCCTCTCATTTATCCTCCTTAATCTCATTAATTACATCAATACTATCTAGCTGGCCGATATCGCCTTCGCCGTATTTACGAACCGAGACTTTTTTAGCTTCAATTTCTTTATCACCGACAATTAGCATATACGGAATTTTTTGTATTTCGGCGTCGCGGATTTTACGTCCAACACTTTCAGATCGTTCGTCAATCTCCACCCGAACGCCAGCATCTTTCAATTCTTTTAGAATTTCATGTGCATATTTGCCGTGTTTATCGGAAATAGGAAGAACAACTGCTTGAACCGGTGCTAACCAAATTGGAAGAACACCGGCGGTATGTTCGAGCAGAATTCCAATAAATCTCTCAACAGCGCCAAAAACCACACGGTGAATCATAACCGGCTGTTGTTCATCACCATTGTTGTCAATATATTTAAGCCCAAAACGTTCCGGCATTGAAAAGTCCAATTGAATAGTGGCAGTTTGCCAAGTGCGCCCGATGGCATCTTCAATATGAAAATCAATTTTTGGCCCGTAGAATGCACCGTCACCTTCATTCAATTTATATTCGACTTTGCGATTTTCTAAAACCGATTTCAAAGCCAATTCTGCTTTTTCCCAACTTTCATCTGACCCGATCGATCCCTCAAGCGGTCTGGTTGAAAGTTCCAAATGATACTTTAGTCCGAGCCGACTATACATTTTATCAATTAAGTTAATTACGCTATTTACCTCATCTTCAATTTGCTGTGGCATGCAATACATATGAGCATCATCTTGGTGAAACGATCTAACCCGCATTAAGCCATGCAGGACTCCGGCCATTTCGTGCCTGTGAACCAAACCGACCTCGGCTAAACGCATCGGTAATTCTTTGTAGGAGTGTATCTTCTCTTTGTAATAAAGGATTGATCCCGGACAGTTCATCGGTTTAACGGCAAAATCGCGATCATCAATTTTTGTAAAATACATATTGTCTTTATAGTGATCCCAATGGCCGGATTGTTCCCAAAGCTCTCGGGCTAAAATTATCGGAGTTTTTATTTCCTGATAGCCGGCAGCGTAGTGTTCTTCTCTCCACCAATCCAAAAGTTGGTTCCAAAGAATCATGCCTTTCGGATGCCAGAACGGAAACCCAGGGCCTTCTTGGTGGAAAGAAAATAAATCTAAATCAGAACCGATTTTTCGGTGATCGCGTTTTTCGGCTTCGACGCGATTTTTTAAATATTCATCAAGCTTTTCTTTGTTTTCAAATGCCAATGCGTAAATGCGTTGAAGCATTTTGTTTTTTTCCGAACCTTTCCAGTATGCGCCGGCAATCTTGTCCAATTTCCAGCCGGCGGATCTTAGATCGGCAGTAGATTCAACATGAGGACCTTTGCAGAGATCAACGAAATCACCGGTTTGGTAAATGGAAATTTTTTCGTCGCCCAAATCTTTTATCAATTCATGTTTGTAGTGCTGATCTTTCAATTGTTTGATCGCTTCGTCGTTCGCGACTTCAACTTTCTCAAATTTCGTATCGGATTTAATTAATGCCTTCATTTTCTCTTCAATCAAAGGAAGGTCTTCCGGGATTAAAGTTCGCGGCAAATCAAAATCATAATAGAAGCCATTTTCAATCGCCGGACCGATTCCTAACTTGGCTTCGGGAAACATTTCCAAAACCGCTGCTGCCAAAATATGGCTCAAACTGTGGCGGATTACATCAATGTCAAATCTTTTGTCTGTCATTTTATCTCCTCATGTCATCCTCGGGCTTGACCCGGGGATCTTACTTAATTTCACTGTATAAATCCTTCCATTCTGGATTTTCTTTTTCAATTAATTCTATTTTCCAACTTCTCTTCCATTTTTTCAATTGTTTTTCTCGCGTTATTGCTTCAGTCGGACTGTTAAAGATTTCGTAATGTACTAATTTGTGAACAAAATATTTTTTGGTAAAACTTTCGGCGTATTTCCCCTTGTGATAGTAGATTCGTCTAATCAGATTATTTGTTATACCAATGTACAAAACACCATCTTTCTTGCTTGCAAGAATATAAACATAATATGATTTCATGGCCCCTCGTCATCCTCGGACGGCGAAGCCAGATCCAAGGATCTTAAGATTTCTGCTTTTGCAGACAAGATCCCTTGTCGTGGCAAGGGATGACAGTATAAAAAAGACCTCGCGCTGAGGGATCCGATACTATTACTTATCGAAGGTTCCATCCCAAAAAGGTCTTAATTTGCCCATTCGCTTGGGTTTGCGCCGAACTTCATTGGTTGGTGATGCCAAATCATCAATTCGGATTATTTAAATAATATCATAAAACAGATAATTGAACAATAAAATTTCTGATAAAAAAAGAGCCCAGCTAGGGCTCGGTGATCTTTTGTGACTCGTACTCTTGTACTTCGTCGTGTTTGTGAACAATCTCGACGCCGCACTTCTTGAAAAGTGCTATCGAATCAGCGCCTCGGTGATACATGCGCTGGCAAACGACTCGGACAATGCCGCAGTTGATGATCATCTTGGCGCAAGTGAAGCAGGGAGTCATGCGACAATAGAGCGTGGCACCTTCGGTGGACGACCCACGCTTAGCTGCCTGGCAGATCGCATTCTGCTCTGCGTGAACAGTGCGAACACAGTGCTCGCTCTGTGATCCATCAGGATTCAGCCGTTTCTCCATCAGGTGGCCGGCGTCGTCACAGTGGTCATCGCCCTTGGCCGATCCTACGTAGCCAGTGGAGATGGCTTGGTTGTCCTTGACGATGACACAGCCAGACCGACCACGATCACAGGTTGCTCGCTGAGCGATTCCTTCCATTACTGCATTGAGGAAATACTCATCCCAAGTGGGTCGGGTATGCTCAGACATTGGTTGTGCCTCCAATAGATGATAGTTCAATAGTATAGATTACAAAAAATATGTCAATGTTAAATTTTGACATATTTTCTTGAAGATTTTTGTCGATCGACTAGACAGGGAATTTTGAGCACATTTCGCGGATTTCTTTTTTTATTTCCGCTAATTTCTTTTCATCATCAATATTTTCAGCGACAATATTTATCATTTCAGCGATTCTTTGCATTTCTGCCGGGCCCATTCCGCGGGTGGTAATTGCAGGGGTGCCGATTCGGATGCCAGAGGTCACTTTTGCCGGTTTATCATCGCCGGGAACTGAATTTTTGTTTACTGTTATTCCGGCTTTCTCCAACGCGCGCTCGAAATCAGCACCTGTAATTCCTTTGTTTCGCAAATCGATCAGTGCCAGGTGATTATCACTGCCGCCGGTAACTAAATTAAAATCAAAACAATCCAACGTGTCGCAGAGAACTCGCATGTTGCCAATGACGGCAGCGATATATTCTTTGAAATCCGGTTTTAACGCCTCGCCAAAACAAACTGCTTTTGCCGCAATGACGTGCTCCAAAGGACCACCCTGAATGCCTGGGAAAAGTGACCGGTCAATTTTTTCGGCCAGGTCTTTATCGTTGGTCAAGATTACGCCGCCACGAGGACCACGAAGTGTTTTGTGAGTCGTGGTGGTGACAATATCAGCAATACCAATTGGTGAATCATGAAGCCCGGTGGCAACCAAGCCGGCAATATGAGCGATATCAGTGATTAAATAGGCGCCAACTTCATCAGCAATTTTTCTAAATTTCTGAAAATCAATTTTTCGTGGATAGGCCGAAAATCCGGCAATAATAATTTTTGGCATAACGCTCTTAGCAATTTTTAATATCTCCGCGTAATCTACCAGACCGGTTTTTTCATCAATGCCATATGAGTATGATTCGAATATTTGTCCGGAGAATGAAACTTTTGCACCGTGTGATAAATGCCCGCCGGCCTTCATGCCCATGCCAAGAATTTTATCGCCCGGTTTGGCGACGGCGAGATAGGCTGCCATATTTGCCTGCGAACCGGAATGAGGTTGAACGTTGGCGTATTTACATTTAAACAATTTTTTTGCCCGTTCGATGGCCAAAGTTTCGGATTTATCCACTTCTTTGCAGCCACCGTAGTAACGTTTTTGCGGGTATCCTTCGGCGTATTTGTTTGTCAAAATAGAACCTTGCGCCTCCAAAATCGCCTCCGAGACGTAATTTTCAGAAGCTATTAGCTCTAAATTAAAAAACTGACGGTTTTTCTCCGATTTGATGGAAGCAAATATTTCTTTGTCAGATTTTTCGAGATTTACCATGGTGAAATTCTAGCTCTTTCTTCAATTCTAAATAATATTTTTTCAAAAACTCTGCTCGTCTTTTAAAGATTTTCTTAGATATTGAAAAATTTAAATTTTGGTATTTTTTCATCGGATCACGACGAATTTGGTCCAACAGATCATGATTTAACCAAATCTTATCAGATTGCGGAACCGGCTGATCCAAAAATATTGGATAGCCTTTTTCTCCGAAATAATATGCAATTCTAGCTATTCCTATCGCACCGATCGCATCGATTCTATCTGCGTCTTGAATGATTTTTGTTTCGATATGTTCGGTTTTTTCACCAATCTTAGCTTCCCAGTGAAAATTGTCGTGGAGTCTAATTGCTTCGATAACATCAACAATTTTCTTTATGGGGAACCCGACTTCTGGTAACCATATTCTAGCAATTTCCATCCCGTGGAGGTGATGATTATTATCATCGTGTTCATTATTTTTGTAGCCGGAGTCATACAAAAGCGCCGCAGCTTCTAGAACTTCTTTATCGCATTCGATGTCTTCTGCAATTCTCATTGCGTTGTCTCTGACACGATCCAGATGATAAAAATCATGACAGGCTGTGTAACCTGCCAGATATTTTTTGATCTTGTTTTCTAGTTTGTTCTGCCAAGTTTCTTTCATATTTATGGTGCGCCCAAGAAGACTTGAACTTCTGACCTCTACAACTTGCCCTGTTAAATTTCTGGTGCGCGATACTGGACTTGAACCAGTGACCTCTACAATGTCAATGTAGCGCTCTAACCAACTGAGCTAATCGCGCATTATTTAACAGGGTGAATCAATGTAGCGCTCTAACCAACTGAGCTATGGGCGCAAATGCAAAAATATTGTAGCAAATTTTGTATTTGAATTCAATCAAAAAACAGTCGCAATATAACTCGACTGTTTTTTGGAATCTGCTTACTTTTTAACTTTAGCTTTAATGGAAATTTTCTTCGCCTGTTTTGGCTCAACTTTCGGTACAGTTATTTCTAATACACCATTTTTCATCTCGGCCTGGGCTTTTTCCGCTTTGACATCAGCAGGGAGTGTAAAGCTTCGAGTGAATGCTCCGGTGTGTGATTCTTTGTAGTGGTATCCTTCTCCTTCCTCTACTTTTTCTTCCGCTTTCTCGCCAGATATTGTCATTACATTGTCCATGATTTCGACGTCAACCTTGTCTTCATCTATCCCTGGGAGTTCGGCAGAAACCACAATTGCGGTTTTGGTTTCCTTAATATCGATCCTCGGCATCGCACCGATGCTTTTCGGTGTAATTACACTATCTTCAAACAAGCGATCCATTGCGTCGCGGAGACTAACAGCTTCGCGTAGTGGTCGCCATGGTCCTAATTCACTTGGCATTTTTGCCTCCCTTGCCCCGTGAAATACGGCGGAGCCGTCCGACATCGTCGGAATTTCACCGGGGTGAATAATTATTTTTTCTTGGTTACCCATATGTTGATTGATCATATCATTGACCTCTCTTTCGAAATCGAAGATATCTTCAAAGGCACTATCGAATAAATTACACATGGAAACTACCAAGGGAAGTGAGGGCATATATTTTCCGTGTTCGAGAGCAATTATCGATTGGCGGGAAATACCAAGCTTATCCGCAAGTTCCTCTTGTGAGAGTTCGTGTTTTTTCCGCAGATCTTTTAGGTTGTTAGTGATAATTATTTCTTGTTTTTCCGTCATTCTTCTCCTGCAAACTTGCCAACTTAACGAACTTACGAACAACTTTTGGATTCTTATTAGTACTTTAGTTTAATTCGTAATTTCGTAGGAAACACTTGTGTCTACAAGTGTAATGTAAAGCAAACTTTACATTTTGTCAAGAGATTTGAAAAAATATTTATTAAAGAGTAAAATATACTAAAAGGGGTGATTAATTGTGCGACGAGACCGTTCAAAATTGAGTGCGGAATATCACGAATTATGCTATCCTGTAACAACTAATCAATAACATTAACTAGTTAAATGGACTAAAATGCTCAAAAAAAGCACAATCCAAAGTGCTTGTTTTG